>Ga0224511_10002728_pt1 | contig 12135 bp, 7 predicted proteins | sample SF_May12_sed_USG_2_FD_169988 | JGI IMG/M metagenome (GOLD analysis project Ga0224511, IMG submission 169988) | Sediment microbial communities from San Francisco Bay, California, United States - SF_May12_sed_USGS_8_1 | ecosystem: Environmental > Aquatic > Marine > Sediment | place: USA... | reverse complement strand
CATTGTTAGACACGTTATTATTTGTTTATCATATCTGCCTTTGTTTCTTGTTAAAGAATTTAAGATTGTATATATGCATGTTTTGGCGTTGAAGTGCATGTCTGTACTTATCATATAAGGGTAAGGTATATAAGCAGTTGTATTTTATTGTAAAAAAAAAACTTAAAAATATGGGCTTGTAAAATAAGGACCTGTGTTAGAGCTTTGGCCGCAATCTACGGCCAGTGTAATTAAAGTTGAATTACAACTTAACATAATCTTAGACTTGTTTGAAGGACAGAACTTTAACTGTGAATTGTACAAAGTTATTGTTAAATAAATAACAAAACACTTGCTGAGCGTTCATCTTTGGAAGTCATCGTAAGAGAGAGAGAGAGAGAGAGAGAGATGTTGCACAATTTCACACAGGCGTAACTAGATGTGAGGGTGACACCCCCTCCCCCTTGCGTACTGCGTATCGCTCTATTTTGGCATTGCGTATTGCGTACCGCCATTTTTTTGGCCTCGCGTACTGCGTACCGTTTAATAACAAAAACAACAATTTTGGGCGTTTCCATTTACATAAAGAAGTTAAAATTACAATATGTTGTATGCAAATGTACAGTAATTCTTGAAAACATTAGCTTTGATGTGTTTGCTTGTTAAATTTCCTAGATTTTGACCTCCCCAACTCCATGTTTACGTTTATAAATGCTGAAATGACCCCAAAATAGCGCGAGCGAAGCGAGCGCGAAGTTGTTTTAGAGTTATTTGACTTTGTACATGTCATGTGTGTTGTGTTTTTTTAATGAAAATTGGACCTTTTTAAAGTAAAAATTGATGTCTGCGTACGATATAACAGAATTTCTGCGTACTGCGTACCGACCCTTTGTTGCGTACTGCGTACCGTCTAAATCCCACCTGAATACTGCGTACCAAAAGGGGGGTGTCACCCTCAGATGTTAGTAGCATGTAAATAAGGAGGATTTAAAAATCGATGACGAGGACGAGTGTTGTATAGTGCAAACGGGGACCCCCCACATTTCCCCAGGGCCGACCCGCCCACTATATAACAATATGACTGTCAAATATTGGTGTAAGTTATTAACAATGCAAAGCAGCAGATAGCTACGACAGTGCTATCTTATGTTCAAATCACACGATGACTGTGAAATAAGTAACTGGACATCAAAAGTTAAGGGTCTATTATATCAATATGGTTTTGTATATGCCTGGCTGGATTACTCAAGAGGTCGGAGACGTTAATATCTTTATTAAAATGTTTAAACAAAGACTCATAACAGTGGCAGATCCAGGATTGACCGATAGGAAATCATTGAAAGTCATGACGGTTGAAGTATAAGTCATTTTTCGCTCGTCTTTGGACTATTTTTTATTAAAATTAGGCTTAAATTGAATTGCGAACGCTATTATTAGCGTTTAAGGCATAACAAAATCATAGGTCCGCGGCCGTTAGAGGGGGGGCGGGTGCGCCCTACCCCCCTGGATCCGCTAGTGGCATAGATTGTTGCACTCAGTATTGGCATATTGATGTTAACATGTCTAACCGGTGCTATAATTATAAACATAAACATATTAAAATTATGTTTATAATTTTAAAGCATTGCTTTAAGTGTATACACATTAAAGTAGGACAAACATAGGGTTCCGTTTGTCTGCCCAGTAAGATGAGGGGTTTTGCAAACAGAACATATTAACATTGTGTCTGTTCTTGTACTGGCAAATATTAAACAAAAACATTAATTAAATGAACACACTCACTGGTTCTTCAAAGGGAAATTGTACAATGTGCCGGTGTTTAAAACTGGTCCCGTTAATGAAACTGGTTTGTCAGGTAACATGTGTATGGGACCGTTGGAACACCTCTCACTAATGCAAAATAACGATTGGAATTTTTCGACATTGAAAGCGAATTCATTTTCGATGTTTCAATTTTTTATGTTCGAACTTCTACTAAATAAACAAAAGTACATGTGAATGCTGGTTTCATTTTACGCGTTTCTAACACGTTTAGGCCATGTGACTTCAACGGCGTTCTTGGGCTAAGGCCTAAAATAATTTGTGTTCCGGGTAACCACTTGACAAAATGACGACGACGACAACGACGACGACAGCAGCAGCAGCAACAACAACAACGATGACGACGTCGAAGACAACAACAACAACAACAACAACAACAACAACAACAACAACAAGCAGAATTGTAGGGTCGCAGCCATTAACTAGGAAATACAACGATTATTGAGGAAGTGCTGACCTCGTTTAGGTACCCAACAACCAACCGGTCCACATGGACCAGGTGTGAGGAACGACTGAACCAAACTTGACGCAAAGATCTGTATCCGACTTATTTCGTTTATGTAAGGCATTTTAGTTAAAACTGACCCTTAAGTATATTGACAACGTTACATGGAAGAAATATGTATATGTTCATTCAACAATTTCCTGTAAAAGATTGAACAAGCAAAAGTCGGGTCAACATTTTGACCTAGCTATTCAGCCAGCTATAACGATCATTCCTGTGTAGTTTTATCCAATGGAACCAAACAGTTAAGGAAACTTTTGAAGTTTTTCCTTTATAATTTAATGTAAATTTGTGACCCCTAGTGGGAGGCCGTTTTGACCCCAGGGGCATTATTTTTGTAAAGGACTTATAGATTATACAATTATATTCTTCATCATCATATATCAAATATAAAAGCTCTGGGACTTGTGACTTTAGACAAGACGATTTGTGAAATTGCATTCTAAAACCCTATTTTCTGACCCCGTGACATAATTAATTTGCTTATTTAGCTTTCAATTTCAAAGATATAAACTTTTTTCGGTTAACCGGTTTTTAAAACGTTAACGGTTAACCGATCGTTCGGTAGGTTAACCGGTTAATCGGTTAACCTCTTGCATCCCTAATAATTATGCAACTGACTTGAACCAATCGGTTTAGAAAAAGTCGTTTAAAGTTTTTTCCTAGTATATAAATCAATGTGAAATTGTGACCCCATAGAGCGGCGCAAATTTGGACCCCAGGGGCATAGTCTGAAAAACTTTGGTAGAGGACCAACATACGTACGTAACAGCTCTGGGCCTTGCGGTTTCAGACAAGATTTTTTTAAAACTGCATTAAAAAAACCTATTTTCTGACCCTGTGACCTACTCGTAAAACCAACTAATCGGAACCGTTTGAATAAGTTCAGTAGAGGACCATCTCGGGAACAGTCCTGTAAAGTTTGGTCGAAATTCAATGCACTGTTTCAGAGTCATATCGTGGCCAGTGGAATCTTCAGGTCAACCTAAATGAAAGTAAAATTTTAGTTTTTGGAACAAACTAACATAGCAATTCTCTTTTAAATTTGGTAATGAAAGTATTAAAATTATTTCAAAATATAAATACCTTGGAGTAGTGTTTGCTTCCACTGGAAGTTATATTCATGCAAAAAACCCATCTTTATGAACAAGCTAATAAAGCTCGTTTCTATGTTTATGCATTCGTTTAAAATATTGATATTCCATTCGACCTCCTTTTAGAACTTTTCGACAACACTGTTACTCCGATATTATGGTTCCGAGATTTGGGGCTATGAAAATAGTACTTCCATTGAGCAAGTCCACCTTGCAAGTCTCCGAAAGATTACGAAAACAAGAAAAATACTCTTCATACAGTGAAGCCTCGTTAATCCGGAACGCATTAATCCGGAAACCTGTATATGCTTTATGGTGAAACGGGTAAATATCCATTACACGTAACAAAAAGTTAAAATGGTTAAGTTTTGGCTTAAACTGCAAGCTGAGTTTCCTAAGTTTAAATGCAACGAATAACTTGTAAAAGGATTGCGTGTATCAAATCTATTCTTGATGAAACATGTTTCTCAATATACTGGTATAAAGCGGAAACGGTGAACCATAAATGGTTGTATAAAGCAATAAAACAAACCCTTAAAGATCAATTTTGCCAGTTATAGGAAAGCTCATTGCACGATATAATTATCGATTATAAATAAGTGCACACCAGTGCACACTTTCTTTTTGGCTTTAGTAATAATCTCATTGCGGGTTAAAGTATATTTTGTAATCAAGAGAAAGCCTCGTGTTTTAACAGGCTGACACATTGCACTGTCAGGCCAATATTTATTTTATACAGTTCTACCATACAAAAATTAAGAACGTACAATAAAACTTATAATAATTATGTGACGTTTGAAAGCCCGCAAAAACTCAAACAAACAACATATTGGTATATCCGCAAGACAATAAGTCAGTTTATGCTATGGTCACAACTCATCTACGGGCACCGTAGTGTGTCTTTTTTATACAAAAGCATACGATTCAACGGCGCCCGTACGGCGCCTGGCCGACGGCAGGAAGAATCGTACGGTGCCCGGTGAAGTTAAGGTACTACCGGTACTTAAAATTCCACGGCACCCGTACGGCGTTTTGTAGGGTCACTGAGGGTAAAAGGACATCGGCCGGGCACCGTACGTTACCCGGACGGCGTTTACACACATCTGACGGGCACTCGACGCTTTTGGTTTAAAATTTAAATCGCACGATTTCAACGGCGACCGTCCGGACACACTGCGTTTGTACCAAAACTGTTAAAAACCAGGTTCTGAAACAGACTCTAGAGACGGACGAGACTACAGTTGACCATATTAAATTTGACTGGGCAAACAGAGGTGGAAAAAAGCAAGCACATAATAATAAACCTGTTGTGGTTAAGTCCCAGGACTTTAAATTAAAACCCATGAAATCGTAAGGAACCTTTCATATCAGAAACGTGAAGCTCTTAAGTCTAATGACCTCCGGATTGGGGTCCAACTTCCACTCAAGATCTTGCAAAGTTCATTTCTTAACTTTAACAAATTTCGAGTATATTTTGTACATATTCTGCGTGGAGTAAATTACAGGTCGGCCACGGTAAGCAAAATGCAATTTAAGAAATGATCTGGCTTTTAATGCGTGCCAAATAAGCATGTGCGGTATTGTAATTTGTAACATGAGCACCCGATACCGTGATTAAATCAAAATACAATGTACTAAAATGTAGTAAGGCTAAACAATAAATTGTTCGTTTCCGAAGACATGCCAGACACAATGTAGGCAAGTCGGTTAAGTTTTTCCTCCATTGAAATTTTTATTTAAAATACTTATTTCTGTATGCTTTCACAATTCGCAAATTTTCACCATCTGTATGCTTATAAATGCCTAATGTTTTTCTTTAATAAAATTATGAATTATAGTGTGTTTTCATGTACTGTTTGCACCAAAATATATATTAAAAATATTGTTAGTCATATATACAAAAATGTATTCTTATTTTTTATATTCTGTAAAACTAATTAGAAACGCAAATGAAAATGCAAATGTTGGCACTAAAAATAAGGTCGGTAGGGTTAGTGGAAACAAAAAACAACATCACTCTTGTTTGCGCCTTATCGTTGAACCATTACAGACACTGATGATATGGGTTCACATTTCGAAGTTTACGTAATCATAAAATCAAATATGTGTGGGAAAATTAAGGCGAAAACAAAAATTTTGGATACTGTATTTTACTAAAATAAAATGCATTTTTAAACATGAATTAATGTTTATAACTACCTTAATATAAAAGCGCAAAAGGTTATCCGAAATCATGTTGTAAACATAAAGCGCAACAAGTTTTTCAAAATTATGTTACAAGCATATTTAGCGATGCAAGTTTTGCAATAAAAATGTTCCAAATATGATGAGTATAGGAAGTTTAGCGTTTAGTTGTGTAACAATCAGTGGTATTGACACCATTGTCCGTGCAATAAAGACCACAGAACAGTGAACACAATAGACAACAATCGATTCAAGAAACTTGATCCAATACTTCCCAGGTATTGCGTGCTTTTTTCTAAGAACTGTATTTACAGAGAAGCCTGCATTGTTAGCATAATGGTGAAAAATGAACTGAAATCGATAGAAACTGTAAGATCATTTCATATTTGCCCGACACGAAGCACTTTAAAGTACTCCTTTGAAATGCGACATGTTTCGCACTTACTGATTATCAATAGGAAAAAAGAATATCATTTAAATAGTTAATGTAAATCTACAAGGCCACAACGACCGTTTTATTTTGTCTAGAGAGAAGCAAATAAATATTGCAACCTTGAATAAAACATTATAAGGACGGCCCGTCATGATTTAAGACCGCATTGGCAAACTTACGTGTTTTTTTCATTTTCCGCCACTTTAAACTTTAAAGCAAAATATGACGATTACACGGCATTTAAATATAGGAAAAATTATAATTACAAACTCTGGATTAAGTTTTTTTCAGTAGAGAAAAGTTAAGACAAACCTTGATCAATTGTTTTCTTCTTCGTGATGAACGGCATTTAAAAACCATAACGACATTAAAATTCGTTTTTAAAGATTTATTCAAGCCCGACACCCGTGACCCGAAACAGTGGCAATGTGTTCCATTCTTAGATCTGACAAAACCTGTGTTTTAATTAGTTGAAGTGTCTTTTTATTTAAGGACTGCTTCTTGTTGTTCATGCGTGTTTTCATATAGAAGGATCGACGTAGGTTTAAAGTTGCGTAACGTGCTCTAAACACTGACAATACACATTAAAGAGTATATGACGATCTTTTTATCAGTTATTTATTAAATCTTTTAATATCAAGTAGTATTTTATCGTCAAAAAGTATGAAATAATAACATAATACCGAAATATATTGCAAAATACGCTAAAAATGTATTCACGACATGTACCGAATAAATTGTTGATTGCCCATAAATCTCGGTTATTGCTTACCTACAATGCCTACTCCATTCGTGATTGACATTTTGACAAGTAGATTTGAATTGTTGCACTCAACAGGCAAATTGTTAACACTCGTTAAGATCGACCACTAAAGCCCAGTATCCGGAATAAAACGTTGAGACTCGTTTTAAGATTTCAGATAGAAATATCTCGCTTAATGTGCATTTGTTGGCATTAGTTTTTTAATCGATACACTTACTTTTGTCTCTTCTATATAATTGTATTTATTACAGGATCGGACATTTATATACTCTTAAAGGTAACAAAAAAAACCCAGTTATGTTTTAAGGAATTAGTCTTAATTTTGTGCGGTTCATGTAGTTTGAACGCACACGAGAGAGCGGACAAATCCATAAAATGAACGCCATTGTTTTCATTTAAAAATAATAGGCGAATGCACATGTAAATATTCTTTCCAAAAAATAATAATAAGCGAATGCAAATATTTTTACATGTACGTATGTTTTAGTAAACAATTTCACATTTCGGTAACTTATTATGCAGGTTGCGTAATACTATGCAGACGTGCAATCGTTTCTTATTTTTATCAATCTGTTGAGGTGAATATCAGGGTCAAGGTCATTTTTCAACTTTCAAACAAATAGTAATAAATTTATTACACATTCGACGGACCACCGTTTTCAGCCGAAAACCATTTTTTTAATTTGATTTTATGTTTTAAAAATATTACGCCAATACATATTTTTATGCATGTTCAAGGATAAATACGAGAATAAATCGAGAGCTTGGTGCAAAACTATTCTAAACTATTATATAAAATAAGGAAGTCATAATAGTTTTGCCCCAAGCCCCTGATTAAAATATTTCCTTGTTGCTCACAGATAAACTTTGTGGACCATAAGATGGTGTGCCTGGCATCGATCTCTTAAATTAGTGTTCAGTTGACAAACTCAGCTCCAACGCTTCTTATAAAACTTTTAATATTTGTGTTTTAACTTGAATCTTATTTAACATTGTATTAACAACAATATATTGCTGCAATAAAAGTTTGTATATGATGGCGAGGAATTAACAAATACATGCCAGACAAGGACCATATATTTTAACTAAGGTTTAATTTGGAGCCATTTGAGAACTCCTGCCCTCAGTTCGTACCAGTCTGTACCGATCCCAATATAAAAGGATCATACAATCTTTGTGACTGGCCCAGGGCCCAAATTCATAAAACACCTAAGGTAAAAACACTAAGATAAGTGAAAATTTTAAGTAAAAGTGTCCATGTTTTTTCTCGAGGTTTTGAAAACAATTTGCGTATCCTGATAAAGAATTGGGTCTGAAACATACCATAATCTTTAAAATGTGTAGTTCTCTGTTTTTGTTTGTTTTGTTATTAGGTGCCAAAGTTTTTCCTTAACTTAAGGTTTTCCTCGAGGTCCTTTATAAATATGGCCCCTGGATGACAGTCATTGAACAACAAGAGCGGTCCATGAATATCTGCGCTCGCCTTTTTTTGCCGCGCTTTGTAACACAAAAGGGCATGATTTTGTTAAGGGAACGTCCAAGTTACTTTGTTAGTGATCCAAGTTTCAAGATGCTCGATATATGCGATTTTTTTAATTGCAGTACAATTCGTGGTTATTAAAATAAGATTAACTATAGTTCTGCACACATACATGCACTAAACATTTAAATTATCTTAAAAATAACAAGAAATGTCGAACCACACATATGCCCCCGGATCCTTCGGTCAAAAAGGGTTTTAAATATAAGAGTAATGAAAGAGCATATGTCCGATCATGTCACTAATTACAACTATATAGAAGACGCAAAAGTAAGTGTATCGATTAAAAAAAGCTAATGCCAACAAATACACATTAAGCGAGATATTTCTATCTGAAATCTTAAAACGATTCTCAACGTTTTATTCCAGATACCGGGCTTTAGTGGTAGATCAAAATGAGTGTTAACAATTTACCTGTTGAGTGCAACAAACCGAGATTTATGGGCAATCAACAATTTATTCGGTTCATATCGTGAATACATTTTGGCGTATTTTGCAATATATTTCGGTATTATGTTATTATTTCATACTTTTTGACGATTAAATACTACTTGATATAAAAAGATTTAATAAATACCTGACAAAAAGATCGTAAATATACTCTTTAATAAGAACAGGGAGCCTGTTATAAAATAAAAAGATGCATATTATGAGGTGGGATGACTGACATGGTGTGACTTTGTGAATAGGTATGGGGTGAGTGCCTTCAGGCAATAGTTTTTAAGATGTTCAGTAGAAACTGTTTACATAGTTGATCTCAAAAGTGACCCATGTAATCTTGACCTTTGACCTAGTGAACTTGAAAGCACCAGGACTCGTGTCCTCACCAAGACCAATCAGCATGTGAAATCTGAAAGCTTTGTGATAAACAGTTCTCAAGATAATTAGCAAAAACCTTGTTTACATTTTTTTTAAATAGTGAACCTTGTGACTTTGACCTTGTGAACCCAAAATCAACAAAGGTCTTGTCCTCACTAAGACCAATCAGCACAAAACTTATAAAAGCTCTATGAAAAATAGTTCTCAAGAAAATAAGTGGACAACATTTTTTACAAAGTGACCCTTGTGACCTTGACCTTAAGAATATAAAATCAAATAAGCATGTAAAATATATAAGCACTGTAATAAACAGTTCTCAAGAAAATGAGCAGAAACATTTGACAAAAGTGACCATTGTGAACCTGACCTTTAATCTAATTTTCCCAATGTCTAAAGGGGTCATGCCTCTATCAAGACCAATCAGCATGTGAAATATTAAAGGTATGTGATAAATAGTTATCAAGATAATGAGCCTTGTGACCTTGACTTTAAATCTAGTGAATCAAAAATCAATAGATGTCATGTCCTTTTCAAGACCAATCAGCATGTAGCATATGAAAGCTCTGTGATTAAAAGTTATCTAGATAATGAGTGGAAACCATTTTGTTTTTACAAAAGTGACCCTTATGACCATGACCTTGGACCTAATTAACTCAAAGTCAATAGAGGTCATGTCCTTATTAAGACAAATCGACATTTGAAATATGACTGCTCTGTGATAAATAATTCTCATAATAATGAAAAAACAATGTTTTTTCTCTCAATTATTTTTACAAGTGACCCTTGCGACCTTGACCTTTAATCTAGTAAATCCAAAATCTATAGGGGTCATGTCCCCACCAACACCAATCAGCATGTGAAATATGATAGCTCTGTGATAAAAAGTTGTCTAGCAATTGAGCAGAAACCATTTTTTACTAAAAGACCCTTGTGACCTTGACCTTTGACCTAGTGAACCCAAAATCAATAGAGGTCATGTCCTCACCAAAAACAATCATTATGTGAAATATGAAAGCTCTGTGATAAATAGTTCTCAAGATAATGAGCGGAAACCATTTTTATTTTACAAAAAGAACCCTTGTGACCTTGACCTTTGACCTAGTACACCCAAAATTAATAGAGGAGTTTTCCTCAAAACGACCAATCAGCATATGAAAAATGAAAGCCCTTTGATAAATAGTTTTCAAAATAATGATCGGAAACCATTTGGTCTACCGACCGACATTAGCAAAACAATATGCCCCCTCTTCTTCGAAAGGGGAAATAATAAGTCAAAATTCAGGTACACTTAGTCTGATTCAACGTGTTTACTGACCTGAAATACTGCCGCTAAACACGATCAATTATAAAAACATCTGAAAGCGCTTTAGACTAAAAGAACGTTTTACCCAACTTCCAAACTGCCTGTCATTGTAACGATGTCAAAAAGTCAAACATGTCAAATATTTGCTCTGAAAACTTGGTTGTCAGGTGTGCAGACCTAGGCAGGAGTATCATTGGTACGGGCTTTCTGATACCACAGTGCAGACCTAGGCAGGAGTATCATTGGTATGGGCTTTCTGATACCACAGTCTTAACTTCTCGGGCATTTCCGTAACTTTAGAGCACGTGCTTATCACTGTATACACCCGAGCAAGTTTAGATTGCAGAAACTATTCATGTACATCGCATATATTGTATTTATAATTATGAATATTAAATAATATAAAATAAATAGAAATAAATGTACACATGTATATCATTTATTCATCTTGACGAGCATGTATATAACGTACAACATAAAGCTACAACAATTGAACTCACTGGTATAATAATTAAATTGTACCCTAACAGCGGCAGTGGTTCACGTAGACTAGAACCACTGGGCGCCATCAAACTATCACAGGCAGTGGTGCGCACCGAAGTCAGGTGATATACATGTACGCATCAGAATATCTTACGAACAGACCTTACGGTTACATATATCCTAATATCTATTTTGATTTGGGTGAACAGCGTTTACATGATAAAGTAACCTTCAGTTGTTGCCCTACACAGTGTTGTCTACATAATGTCTACACTATTTGTCGGTGTGTAGCGGTCACACAACTTCGATGCGAACCACCACATACGATTCCTTAATAGGCCCCAGTGAGCACAAGCACACAGTTTAATGATATATTTTCAAAAATGTTTATCTTTATTTTACTTAGTCAAAAGTTACAGGTAGTAACAGGCCTGTATATTAAAATATAAAGCATCTACTAGAATCATATCAGCTGAGAAGTAAATAGAATTACAGACATCACTGAGCTACATGTATATCTAATCTATATAAGTTATTTACAGGTCCGTAAAGTCATGTTACCGTTTGCCTATGATGGACTTGTGGTTAAACATTTTTTTTGGTACCCTAAGCAGTTAAAAACCACCATAATACTTATTGCAGCAAAAATAGCGATTACACATCACCATTAATTTGTAGAAATTGTGGTTACACACCACTATACAATGTAGGAATTGCGGTTACACACCACTGTACAATGTAGGAATTGTGGTTACACACCACTATACAATATTGCAGTATTGCACAGTTAGATTGCACCGTTATCTGCCTTGCCATTTATCCCATTTTCCAACACTTCTGGTTTCAGCACCTGAAAACAGTTAAAATGTCAACACTTGCAAAATAAACTATTCAAAAACATAATTTTATGCAAACACAAGAGGGCCCAAAGGGCCCTAGGTCGCTCACCTGAGGAAAAGGTCAAGGGTCAAGGTGAAGCCATTTACAGAGGACCAATAATGTTGTCCACCAAATATTGGTAGAGGACCTCTAGATGATGCTCTATACCAAACATGAAAGCTCTACGCTTTGTAGTTTCAGAAGAGAAGATTTTTTAAAATTGCATTTTGAAAACCTATTTTTTGACCCCGTGACCTACTTATCCAACCATTCAGAACCATTTGAACAATTTTGGTAGGGGACCACCCAGGGACCATTCCTGTTGAGTTTGG
>Ga0224511_10002727_pt1 | contig 12137 bp, 9 predicted proteins | sample SF_May12_sed_USG_2_FD_169988 | JGI IMG/M metagenome (GOLD analysis project Ga0224511, IMG submission 169988) | Sediment microbial communities from San Francisco Bay, California, United States - SF_May12_sed_USGS_8_1 | ecosystem: Environmental > Aquatic > Marine > Sediment | place: USA... | reverse complement strand
CGTAACCTGATGATCTTTACTCCTTCATTACATTGAGTAGAACTCAAAGTTCAACGTAATATTGGGAAAAACTGAAGCTATAAGAAGTGCTTTGCCGGGTGTTCCATAGCCCTGAATAGAGGCCATCGGGTTCGGGCTTCTATCATTGCACAATAATGGCACGAACGCTCGCTGTTAGAGGTGAAAAACTGCGCTCTGGAACCCTATTTCTATATTTTTGTTGAATATTTTCTCTATTCAGACTTGTGTAACTACAAGTCTAGTATGCACCCGCAAAGAGATAAATGTAGCTGATATATCCTGAGCACATTTTTAGCTTTTTATACAGAAGCTTAAGTATAAAACATGTACACGGACGGTGAAAGCTTATGTGACTCATATAGCCTGGGTAGTATATAACCCTTGATGGTGATGATTATTGTTCAGTCTGTATTAAATGTCCAAACAGCTACAATCACTTCGCACAACCCTTATCATGCCTTGATATTGCTGATCTGTGTATGTTTATGTACAACGACGTGTCTGCCATTCTCTTATTGCAGTTTACACACTCTAGTTATGCATTCGGTCGCTCTAGTAGACAGAGATATAAAGTATCTGCTAGCATGTGCCTCTGTGCGAAAAGGAGGCATTATTACTCTACAGAATCTAGATATATCAGGTAGTTTATGCACTATCATCGGGGTCTCCCATACAAAATCTAATTTTGTACTGGATGACTTCCCTATTAATGCTAGTGGCTTAGTCTACTTTAACACTGCTACCGCAACATTGTCAGTCCTTTGGGCAGGCACTTAAATATGTTACTCAATGAACCTTCCTAGCTTCATCCTTGTTATGGAACTATGTGATGAGCTCGCCGGCACCAGGTGACCATGACTGTCTAGGGGGTAGTTTACCACTGATTTTTTTTAATTATGCGACATCATAGGCTCAAAATTGAGCCTATGACTGTCCTGGGCCTTTCCGCCTTTCCTGATTTGGGCCTGGTCGGGCTGAATCCTGATTCCCTACGGGGTTCGTCTTGACTGGTTAAAGGCTATAAAAAAGTAATGGTTCTGCAATGCTTTCTGGGATGGCTCACCTAAGGATCTCCATACCTGGATATGAGAGTGGCCATCGCCTAGTTTATACAGCACTTTGAAATTCAAATAGTATTTGTCCAGGTCATTCTAAATGGAATAGCGGACTATCCTCTTCCCTCGTAACACAGCTAAGTATACCGTGAGACTGTCATTGGGCCTGGGGCGGTGCACATACTTTGTTATCTAATAAACAAAAAAATGGCAGGAAGCTATACGTGGGTTTTGTCTGTTTCAGGGAATCCTATGATATCATCTGGAGTTATACTGAAAATTCTGGGCATCTTACGGAATCTCCAACTCTGCGCTCTCACAAAGGTGAGGGTCTAAACTTCCCTCTCATAATGGATTCCAGTATATAATTTAAGTCATGATGAACGAACTATAATTGTCTTTCAATTTCGCGCCAGTAATTGATCACTTCAAGTCATGGCTTTGCAATTGCACTGCCACAACCCATCAGTGCACTGCCACTCTAATTCCATACAATTTGAAATACCCCAGCACATGGTTCATAGTTGACATTAGGTGCATTCGCGTGATCATTTATAGTGCAACTGAACCCGATTATTGTCGCATTTTCTTGCTCACAATTGAAAAGTGCAATTTAGAAAACCATCTCCATGAGCTGCGACCGAAAGTTACTTGGATCACCTGAGCAAAATTTCTGAAAGTGGACGCTTGCATGTGAGTTTATGCAATGTTAAGGTTACCAATATCAAGAGAACAACTTCGGCGGATTAAAACTCCTCCCGAACTCATTGGGTTTACTGACTGCGACCCCATCTTTGGGTGATTGCAATCGACCGAAATCGCGTGAATAGGGTAATGTTAAATATTCAGTTGCAGTTTGACTTATAAGCAAAAATATGAAGTGAAACTTGGATAACTCGAACTGCAGGGGACCACCAAAAAAGTTTGAGTTATGAAAAATTTGAGTTATGAGTTATGCTTTCCATTTGCTGTAGCCATGTGGCCACGGTAGCGAGTCCATTTCGCTCTAGTGTATTACATTTCCTGGCTAAACTTTCTAAAATTTGTGAGATTTTCTTGTGTGGAAAAAAAACAAAGAAATTAAGCTTGTTACACAAGAATGTAAACACATCCAGCCGCAAAAAAGATTATTATTTTTTGATGGCACTAACTGCAGTTCATTAGTTGAGTTATGACTAAAAGTTCGAGATAAGCCCAGAAAATTATAATTACCCAGGCAGAAACCATGAAGCTTGGTTTGAGTTGGGCACGTTTTTGAGTTATTAGAGGTCGAGTTAACCGCGTTTCACCGTACCTCCTTCTCGTGCCAAAAGGTATATTCTAAAAACTTGCAATGAACTACTTTAGTTGGAGGTGACACCATTTTTAGTTCATATTTAAAAAAATATATAACTAATTTAGACACGCCTGCCCATGGTTTGGGTTTTTCATCTACCTCTTACTCTTTTAGCCATCCTCAACTTTACCCGTTGGTTGGGAAGCCGCTTCCTCTGAGATCTTTCCTACTGTGCTCAGTAAAGGGTGGCTGGCTCCTTATATAGCAGATGGATTCTTCCTTCGAATGACTAGAATCGATAACAATCCCAACAGCTTCTACTCCAGGACCAATTGTGAATGCCAACGACAGTTGTGTTCAGAGTCCAGTAAGTTCGCCGCTATATAGCGACCGCTATTTTCGCTGTTTTTAAAAGTTGGAAAAAGGCGACTGTAAGCTTGGCCTCTGCTAAAGACAACTATGGGTGTGAAGCTATTTTCGCATCAGAGCGTTAACTATCGGAAAGTTGCCCCGAATTACACTTCCTGTGCACGGCTCTTGCACAAATACGAATATGGGAGAGCCTTATACCCAGCTCACTCGCTCATTCAGATAGAGGTAGAGGTAATCATAGAGTTCATAATACTCCCTTGATTCCAGCTGACCACTAATAAATTATTCCTGGTAAAGAATGTCCGCTTTTTTCACATGAATGGTTCAATTTTTGTAGAGTGCTATCGGTTTATGATCCGCAAAAGACACGATCTGGGCCAACCCCAAGTTCAGACCTCCATTACTAGTAATAAGGATGTTTCGCTCGCATCCGAAAACTCCCGAAACTGTGATAAAGCCGTCAAGATAAGAAGAGCTTACTCACAAAAAGAGCAATCTTTACTTGACTTTTATTCCTAAAAGCAACCAATTTCACTTTTATTCCGAAATGCATCTGTTTGCATGGTTTTAGAGAAAGTTTTATTTTCCTTTTTATAATGAAATAAAGTTTACTTGTATTTTATGTATCACTTTGGCCTTCAATCTGTTGATCTCCATATATTTTTATTGTTCTACACAAGGACACGGTCATCATGAGCACCAACTGCTGCTATACGGATCGGCTTATAACTGCTTTGTGGCTCAGGCTGTCTGAACAACTTCACAACAGATCCCAATCCTTGATAAATAAAGCCCAACCATTCAATCTTTTAGCTGGTGCTTCACACTCAATCACCCAGTGCTCTGTAAGAGTGGAGCTGGGGCTGAGCATTGTCAGCTCTTACTATGCAAACCCTGTCCATCCTGCAACTTCGCTGTTATGGTGCAACCGGAACAACGACTGACCCGGGCGAGAACTGCGGCTTTGCAATAGAAGAAGATGCCTCCTAAGTATACCCAAGTCCTTCAATAACTTCCAGCGAATTAAATTCCCCCAAACTTGGTATGAGCCTCACTGCAACCATAAACTGCTGAATCCACAGAGTTGGGCTAAAAATGTTATGGCCACACATCTGAGGTGGAATTGGTGTTTGTAAGTGACAGTGTCTGATTGCGATAGCGTGGATGAATCACTTGCACACCTATAAATACTACCTAATTGGGCTGCTGGGAAAAGTACGCCATTTTACACAGGTATGCCAGATGCGAAAGGTTGTGTAGAGCATTCCTCAACTCGATACAACCTCCTGCCGCAGCTGGTTCATTTCTCCATGCCTCAGGAACGCACATCTGATGCGGGCCGATATCTTAGGAATACAAGGACCTGGAGTTACAATCTGGTCACAGTGTGTTCTGCTCACACCAATCCTTGCAAAACAAATGAATCACATTTTTAGCATGATGCTGAACCTCACGCAGTCCTTTAAGCTCATCATCATCTTCAGCCGTCGACTCACCAATGCTGGATAAAGGCCTCCTCCTGATTGTGCCAGTCCTGCTTGTCCTCAGCTGATGTCATCCATTTCCTCCACAATGTGTTTGGCGATGTTGTCTGCCCATCTCATCTTTGGTCTTCCTGGGTGTCGTGTTGTTGTTGGTTTCCACTTGGTCAAATCTAGGGCCAAGTTGTCACTCATTCTTGCGATGTGTCCTGCCCATTGCCATTTCTTTTTGAGGATAATATCGAACAGATCTGGGAGTTTTGTGCGCTCTTTGAGAGTGTTGTTTGTGACATGATCTTGCCATTTGATATTAAGCATTTTTCTTTCCATGGCCCTATGGGCAGAGTTGAGTCTTTGTGCCATATTTTTGGTTGTTGTCCACGTTTCTGCCCCGTAAAGGAGTGCAGGCATCGCACATTGGTTAAAAATCTTCCTTTTGAGCGTGAATGGGAATTTGACATCTTGAGGATATCGGCTTAACCCCTCAAACTTACTCCATGCTGAGGAAATTTTTCTTTTTTATTTCTGTTGTTGAATCTTCATCTAAGGAGAATAGTTGGCCAAGATACACATAGCCTTTTACATTTTCTAGCGGGTGTCCATCGACTTCTATAGTGACAGTTGAATTTTCTAATTTACTGGTCATGATTTTGGTCTTTTCTTTATTATTCATTCTCAGTCCAACATTCAGGCTGTGCTGGTGCAGGTCGTGAAGCATTGTTTGTAGCTCTGTTGGATTTTTGGCAACCAGTACAATGTCATCAGCGAATGGTATAGGTTTGTGAGGATTTGGTCTTCTGCTGATTTAATGCCGTACCCCTTTTCGTCCTACCTCATCTTTTGGAAGATTGCTTCCAGGCGAGAAATGAAGAGTTTTGGTGAAATGGAGTCCCCTTGTCTGACGCCTCTTTGTATTGCAAAGGGTTGTCCTTCTTCATCTAGTTGGATGGTAGATGTTGTTGAGTCGTAGATGTTTTGGAGCAGGCGGACGTATTTGGGGTGTACTTGCTGTTCTTTGAGAGCGTTCATTACTGCATTTGTTTCAACTGAGTCAAATGCTTTCTCGTAATCAACAAAAGCTAGTGAAATGGGTGTGCGGTATTCATTTGCCTTTTTCCTTAGTTGGTTTGATGCCTGCAAATGATCCGTAGTGCTTCGATTGGAGCGGAAGCCCGGTTGGTCTTTTGTTTGCCTCTTTTCGATGGCTGCATTTATTCTGTCTGTCAGGATTTTTGTGAATTACTTGTAGAGATGAGAAAGTAAGCTAATGGGTCTGTAGTTCTTTGGCTCTTTTGGGTCTCCCTTTTTGTATAGGAAGATAACGGATGCATTTCTCCAATTTTCTGGGATACTCCCCTTATTCAAGCTTTTATTAAAGAGGAATGCTACTGGTGTGCTTGTAACGCTTGCAGAGCATTTCAGAAGTTCATTTACGATGTTGTCTGGTCCAGGGGCTTTGCCATTCTTCAGCGATTTGGTGGTTTTCTGAATTTCTTCAGTAATTTCCTCAATGGGCTCTGTGTCTGTCTGTTCGCAAAGAGGTACCACATTCATTTTGCTCTCATACAGGTTTTTTGTAGAATTCGGTTGCTAGTGCGAGGATTTCAGTTTTTTCGTGCAAGATTGTTCCATCTTCACGTTTGAGAGCTATTATTAACGTTTTCCCTTGTGTGAGAAATTTATTTGCTTTCTTGGAGCTAGCTGTTGGTGTCTTCAATAATTTTTTGTGCCATTGTTGGGAAGGAAACATCTCGAGTGAACCATGCAGCGGAAACGTGACAAGGATGAGAATCGCAATAACAAAGGGCGATTACATTTAGCAGCTCAATGTACTTTATTTTGGGAAATCTGTGGGTAGAGAGAGGATGCATCGTGGTTTTTCATCCGGTCGACAAGGCTTGAGTGTGCACCGAATTTTCTAGTGTTACTGCGGACAGGGCGGCAAAATTAAACATATTTTATACTGTTCTGATTGGTTAAGTTTTTCTATGCTGTTGTGATTCGACCATGTGCGGGGCATCCTTCGTGAGTCAGTATAAAAAACACGAAGCGAGGCCCCAAGAGTTAGAGACTGCTGTTCTTTCTTTTGAGTTTATCTCAAGCCTGTTCACACGGTTTTCCACGATTAAAGACTTCACGCATCCTATCACGCAACTCAGACACTTCTTTGAGATCTGATCACCCGCACTCCATCATCCGGTGAGAGACGTTCTAGTTTAGGTCATGTAACTGTGTAGACGCATGCACTTAGGGCACAGCAGACAGGTGCCAATGTAGGAAGAGTATAATTAAGTGTGAGCATGCCCTCCATCTTTGCCTGGGTGTCGGAGGGACCCCTGGAGCATCCCGCGTGTGCGGTCGAATAATTAGACAGTGTCAAGTTAGAGTAGGAGAAACCATCGCATGGAGTTCAATCCCGGCTAGGGAAATTAGGGAAACCATCGCATGGAGTTCAGTCCCGGCTAGGGAATTAAAGAAACCATCACATGCAGTTTAATCCCGGCTAGGGAATTAAAGAAACCATCGCATGGAGTTCAATCCCGGCTAGGGAATTAAGGCAACCATCGCATGAACCTAGACCCGGTGTGGGTGATCAATCATACATGCAGAAAGATAAAATAAGAAATAAATTATTATATAAAGAGAAGAAACAACACTGAAAATATTCACTACACCATGTTGCAGTTATATTTCCTGACTTCTTGTCTTACTTGTTTTCTGATCAGCTTATCCAGTTCAGAGTGCTCAACCTGTCCCTTTGGGACCAATTCCGGCATCTGCTTAGCATTCTGGCTCTTTTATGTAGAAGGTTCCTGGTGTTTATGCTAAGCTTTTGTTGTCTGGTTGTCTGGGGCTTGCTTTGCTTTGCAATTTTTTCAGCAGCTTCCTGCAGAGATTTTGTGATGGTTCGATGCTTGTTGATTCTCATCTTCAAGTGGAAGAAATCTGTTGGCCAGTTCAAGATTGAAATCGTCTTTTTTTTGTCGATAGGAGCTTGTAGTCGATATTGTTCTTTTGGTTGCTTTTGATCAACTTTTTTCTTGTGAGCTTTGTATCAATTTTCATCTTGACTCAGGCGTCGGTGCTATTTCCAGCTTAGTGCAGGATATACGGATGCGAAGTGTATGCACCTTGAATGCATACCGCTAGATAGCCAGCTTGCTGGTGAACTACAGTCATTGTGACACCGTCTTCTAGTACATAGCCTAGCCGTATACCAAGACTCTTACCTGCCTCCTCGTGGCAATGCTGGTAACTAGTGTCTAGCGACACTAGGCTAAATGGTAAGGGATCTCGGAGAATCAGTGATCCCCAGAGGTCTACCATGCATGACCCACCAACGAGCGGACCACGCTCTGGTATTAGACTAATCACTGACCCAACCATGGGAAAATGGTACTGCTGCCTTGCAGATAGGCTCTTTAGCCAAAGGCTATGGGAGACAACCCAGACAGAAAACCTGCGAACCTGCTGTGGCTAGCATGGCAGTATGCCTCTACACTCCATGACATGAACAACCAAAACACCGGCCCTCAGTCCCCAGCAGCTGTTCACTCAGCAGAGGGTGCTAAAAATCCCTGGGTACATCCTAGTTTAGGGTCACACATTCTTAACATATGCACCTATGATGTAAGAACACTAGTAGGAGACCATCTGGATGAACTTCTAGTTTAACTTACAAATTTCGAATGGGATGTCATAGGTCTCAGTGAGACCAGAATAAAGGGCAACAATTTCACAACACTGAAATCGGGACATGTACTCTTTACAGTAGGACGTACAGACATAAACCAACATGGAGTAGGCATACTAGTGCACAAGAATCTAACAGGCAATATCATACAAGCTCGGCCCATTTCAGAAAGAATGGCACAAATTGTTCTTAGGATCTACAAAAGGTATACCCTCACGATCACCCAAATCTGCGCACCAACCAGTAGCCACGACGATGAAGAGGTAGACAGATTCTACCAGCAATTGAATGACAAAATAGACCAAAGAAACAACATAAACACAGCATCATCATGGAGGACTTTAATGCAAAAGTGGGCAAAAGATCACTCTGACAAGAAAGATGTGTGGGTTCGCATGGATTGGGCGAAAGAAATGACAGAGGACAATTAAACACTTGTCGATTTTGCAACTACTTTGGAGATGAAAATACAGAACACTTACTTCAAAAAGTGGACAGAAGGTAAATGGATGTGGTGTTCACCAAATGGAGAATACTACAGCCAAATTGACTATATACTCTGCAACGAGAACATCTCAACACATGATGTATCAGCAGTAAATGCAATAAATACTGGCAGTGATCCCCGTCTTGTCAGGGCCTTTAAGCTAAACCATAAATAATGAATTAACGAGTACACGCGTTTAAATCAGCCACTTCGCCATACCTAATAAGAGGAAGTTCTGTCAGGTTGCAACAACCCCCCTAAATTCAGGTTCTTTCACGATTGCATTAGGCTGGTACACGAAACTGAAATCACTGGTAGCGGAAATGACTGCCGAACTGAAACAACTGCTCAACAGATAAACTATGGGTGGATCCATTGAGGTACCGCAGTCGGTCATCGCCGATTAAGAATCTGTGTAGTCTTGAATAGATAAACAAACTGATACTACGCAGAAAATGGGAATGAGCTGCACACCTGGCATGAATGAAGGACAGCTGGCCCCTCGGTCTAACGAACACCAACAGAGATCAAAGATATGAGATGGAAAGTCAACATCACGAAACATGCTGGCACAAAATGGATAGAGAAAGCGGATGGTAGAGGGGCATGGCCTAGATCCAGCACGGAGAAACAATGGCTGATAATAATGCTGATGATTACGACGACGATTATGACGATGATGACGATGATGATGTATATAGGGCCCTACTTATCCACTGTATGAGGGCAGTGTGATGTTAAGGTAATGAATGGCTCTATCCATTATTACCAGAAAAAGTCACACCGACTGCCCCATCATAAACATTAGACACCTTGTGACTCCATGGATAGTGCTGCAAGGCCCATCTTATATCAGAGAAAACAGATCGTTATGATGAAAAACCTTTCGATAGCATAGAGGATGTGATTAAGGCAAGTTTGAACTCCCAAAGCTCATTGGTTTGACCACCAGCAGCAAAAAGCCACGGCATCTTCAATTTTCCCAACAGTACATGTACATAGATGTAAACCCTATAGAGCTCATTTTATTTCGATAGCAGTCATATACTTGTCATATTTATGGGTTGTGTGGGACAGTTTTTTGTCCTCGTGCTAGATTGTAAGTGAGAATGGCCACAAACAAGATAGTATGCATTACTAGACTATTGTAAACAGGGATCTGCCTTAACCATCCACATAAAATAACATTAACCTAACCTAATTACTACCTAAATTAGAAGCACAAACACCTTCTAAAAACACATGTTTAAAAATAAACATGGCTTATACATACATGTATAGTTTTCCTTTATTAACCAGAAGCGACCCTACTAGTATCTGAAGACTGTTGGTTGCCGGTATCAGGCTGATGAGCTTCATTGTCATGTCCACCTGTAGTGGAGTGTGTGGGCAATATTGAGACTCTGATACTCTCTGTCCAGGATTTAACTGCAGTTAGACAGCTCCAGTGCAATAAGTTAGCAAGCACTACTAGCACTCCCTGCAGCTCGACAAATATCTGCATGTAGAGATACCAGCCCGCATCTCCTGTAGCCGCGGCAATGAATAGGAAAACCCACCCCACACCCAGACACACGGAGAGCTTTATGGCGGTAATTAAGTTCCTCTGTCTTCGGCTTTTGTCGATGGTTGCTGACCCTCCACTCTGGACCACTCTGATTATGGCAATCGTTGCTATGATAACATTCACTGCTATGGATGCATACAGAGGAATGAGAAACGTGGCATAAAGAGTTATCCTCTCATGAAGGAAGCAGATGAAGTCTTGTCTGTAGACTGGATGAGTGAAGGCTTTAATCTCAAACTTAGATAGAGCCACTGCTACTATAATGCAGATGAGCGGACAGCCCATCGCGTATAGAGTGTAAAATTTGAGCTTCGATGGTTGAGCGTGATCAAGAGACATCGAAAATAATGTTTTAATGATGCTGAATGCCATCGCATTCCCCCACAAGGAACTCGCGAGGAAGAAATACTGAATGAGACCTGCGAGAGCTTTACATCCGATTCTATCCCTGCCAACTGGTACTGTGATGAGCATGAAGCATAGAATAGCCATGAATAATGAGACTAGCAGACAGATCATCATGGCGTCAGGTAAATGTAGCTTTCTTTTTCTCACCAGTAGATAAATGATATATAGAGTTATGGAGAGAAGTGAGGCAGCTGCTAGGATATAGTCATATACAGCGAGTGATGGTCCCGGATTTCTTCGTATAATATCTCTCACCTGAAAGAAAACAAAGGTCAAAGTTCAGCATGAGGTCTGTGCATTTCATGCGCTAGATTTAGACATAGAAGGCGCGTCAACGAAGCCCTCGTTTATCAATGAGAAAGGTTCGTATGGCACTACGGCAGGGGATTGAGACAACTCGAAAATCCAAGAAGCTCTCGATCTCGGATATTCGAGGAGTTTCAAAACAACCACCGGACATTGCTATGGTAATTAGGGTGGCTCTCTGTGAAATTTCCTGCCTGAGAACAGAATAGCAAGAAAATTGAGTGAATATCTTGTTTCAATCTAGGATCAGTGTAGTGTGAGGCCACACAATTTTTGTTCATTGTCACTTCACAAATAGTCGACGAAGGTTTTTTTCAATGAGCCTCCACATGTTACCAACAAATAGGTGCACAGGCCTGAAAAAAAGGTGTCTGCTCTGAGCTAGATATTGCCTTCTGGTTCACCTTTAAAACTCGGCACACTTGAGTGAAAGCACAGGCGACCAGCTTTCCAAACAGACACATCAATCCAAAGATAGCAAATGCTACACACACAAAGTAGAGAAAATGCTCTACCTTAAAGTGCCAGCTTTTTCACAGAAATGTTCAGTGTAGTAAAGAAAAAAGCCTCCATGCAGGCTGACAATGCAGCAGACTGTCGCCATCACAGCCGTACTGCACCAGGTACTAATACCAATGGGACAGGTATGATATACCTTGATGATTCCTTGGTGCAGTTGGAGTGTCCTATAATTGATCTCCATTTCAGGATTGCGTATGCTACCATTTCCACACAGAAGATAAGTAGAGTTGTCTTCCACCAGGTCTGTTTGGATTATCTCAGTCCATTGAATGTCAGAACTACTAGGGTCGAATCCGACTCCAAGAGGAGATGGGGCAGTGTCCTTTGGAGGTCCCAATGCAAAGAAATACCTTCTGGTGGTGGTCGGTAGGGTGGTAGTCGGTAGAGTAGTAGTATTAGATTTTGGACACATGTTATAGAACTCGGGGCATAACTCCTGCAGATCAATTTCCCATATAAGATCGGATATTTGGTCACACTCTGTGCTGAACGGAACCGATTGGTAGTGTTTAGTTATGGGATGCAGTATTGAACCCCAGCTAGTCAGATTTACATTTGAACATGTGGATAATTCTCCGGGGCAGCTGCGACAACAAAGAATAGACTCCCCATCCAATCGAAGTCCGAATTGATTGCCGTTGTTTGTTTGATACAGATCATTAAGCGAGGAAAGCAAATTCCATCTGCCCCAATATAATGTATATAAATCTAGCCCATTATCTGATCCACCATTACATATGGCGCAGGCTGGATTCCTGTAGGTAGTACCCATATGAATATTATGGACATATTCAGTTCGATCGGATGCACATTGAGTGGCGACTTTCCAACCTGACAAATACTCCGGGCAGCTCGAGGTCACGCTCAGTGGACAGGTGTAGACAGCATTTGGAATAGCAGGTGCAAAACCATCAAAGGTGCAATAACCTCTAAAATATAACAATCTGC
>Ga0224511_10002726_pt1 | contig 12137 bp, 7 predicted proteins | sample SF_May12_sed_USG_2_FD_169988 | JGI IMG/M metagenome (GOLD analysis project Ga0224511, IMG submission 169988) | Sediment microbial communities from San Francisco Bay, California, United States - SF_May12_sed_USGS_8_1 | ecosystem: Environmental > Aquatic > Marine > Sediment | place: USA... | reverse complement strand
CATGCTCTACCCTGTCATGAGAATGGGGGCTTCCTCACTGCCAAGGCCATGTCATCGCCCTCCATGGTCTACCATGTCATGAGAATGGGGGCTTCCTCACTGCCAAGGCCATGTCATCGCCCTCCATGGTCTACCATGTCATGAGAATGGGGGCTTCCTCACTGCCAAGGCCATGTCATCGCCCTCCATGCTCTACCATGTCATGAGGATGGGGGCTTCCTCACTGCCAAGGCCATGTCATCGCCCTCCATGCTCTACCATGTCATGAGAATGGGGGCTTCCTCACTGCCAAGGCCATGTCATCGCCCTCCATGCCCTACCATGTCATGAGGATGGGGGCTTCCTCACTGCTGAGGCCATGTCATCATCCTCATGCCCTACCATGTCATGAGAATGGGGGCTTCCTCACTGCCAAGGCCATGTCATCGCCCTCCATGCGCTATCATCCCCATCCCATCGCCCCAACACATCAGAAGTATTAGGAGAGCTTTACCACCCCATGAAGATTTCCCCAAGAGGCGGCCAGCTGGGCTCTCCTACACGATGTGAAGCAGGTGGGGGGGGGTGTTTGGTTTGGTTTAGGAGAGAGTGCGTTGTATACATTGATGATCCTTTATTGCTCTCTCCACTCCGGTGAAAAGTGAGATACTATTAAAAATGTAAAATAAAATTCCAGAAAAGATAGCACCACACAGAATGCAGTTGGCTGAATCAGCCGGATCGATTTCAAAGTGATTCGCATAAAATAATAATACTCCAAGCTCAGTGCTATGAATACAATGACTAATAATACGGGACAATATGTTTAAATTCTTTGTGTACTGTACACTATAAGTCGCGAGCTGAGATGGCCTTACTACAAAGATACGAGTTAATAGAAATATTCCAAGCGCTAACGCTCTCGATTGTCCAGACGGAAGGTAATAACCATGAAACTTAGCACTGCCCTCTAAGGGCCGACGGCGGTCCAGTCTAAACCGACGATGCAGTGGAACCGACAAACAGGGGTGGGCCAATGGTGGGCTGAGAAGGAAGTGGTTGATGGGCTGGAGTGGGCCAATGGTGGGCTTAGAGGGAAGCAGTGGATGGCCAGGGAAGGGTGGGGGTGGGATAATGTGGAGGCGTGTTTGGAACATGGACAGTGGGGAGTATGGCCTAGAGTTGGTACCGCAGCTAACAACAGTGATAGACTTCAATACTTTACAGGTAGTACGGCCTGGATTACTCAGATATCCAAGCCTTTAGTAATAGAAGGCTCCAGTTGTATATGATACGACTTTAGCGTACTCAATAGGTTGACTAAAAACTGAATCTGGAGCTCGTCCAATAGGAATGCAGAGCTTTCGTACATCTGTCGCGTGATTGGACAGCTGTGTAAGTAGGTAAGCCACTCGTGTAATAAATGATCTCTGCAAAAGAGATCCATTCAGTCAAGGATGCAAAGTGAAGGAGTTGTCAGCTCTTGGGTATAAATGAGCAAGAGAACACAACTCCTTATTACAAGCGAGAGACCACTCACTATTAGTATTAATGAATAACCTAGACAAACTAGATCGTCTTGTTTTACACGGATGGCATCACTAAGTCATTGGATTGGTTTCAGGATGGTTCATAGTGTTCCCCTTTATTTGGCCTCGCGATCTGAACCTGACAAGGGAGAAAGTGATGCAAGACATGGATCGAACGGGGTCACCAAGGCTCAAAGCCTAATGCGCTGCCTGTGAAGCCACCAATCCCACCTAAGGTTCCAGTGAGGAATTAGGAACCAGATATAATCTTGTTTAGTCTTGTTTATACTGCCGATATTCCCTGTACGAGGTCGTGGAGTTTTCTCCCTGGTTAACAGGGAGACTTTGTTGGAGCTTAGGAGTGAATTACGGTCGAATGTCCTTCCTAACATCACCATTAGCTTTTTCTTGGATTTCAACCCACGACTCGCTGCACGCAATTTGTGTATTTTAACCACTAAGTTCCCTGGAAACCACACTGTTACAAATACCAACAGTCGGCCATTCACTGAGTGATTGATAGGGTCATCAAATCGCGGCCAATCGGGCGGTCAGTTAGCAGCCCTCCACCAACCTGACGGCTAAGCAGAGTAGTAGCTGCAGTTTTCCATCCTTGCCGACATCCTGCAGCGAGTTGTTTATGATGGTGATAAGCTGAACCAGAGATCGACAGCGATTAGATGGACGCGTGTCAGTGTCTATCAAGTGTGTCTGCACTCGCTCTGAAATTACAAAATGGCCGCATCATTGTAAGCGGTTAGTGTAACGCCCGCATTCCTAACAAGTAATTCTTTAGCCGTCTAGTTATGACTGGACAACACAGGTAATGGAATAAGGCGTATTACACACTCGCTACTGTCAAAGTGAAATAAATGATAGGATGACTATTGTGCAGAGCGAAGCGTGGTCGGAACTCAGAATTTAAGCGTTTTTAAGCGCCGCGCTCTGATAACTGAGCTAACCCATTATTCCCACTGCTAGCATAACGATAGAGGATCATAAAACAGTGCCACGTTTTACCTCCTCTACATTGATTAGGTGGCAATGTTTGTCCAAAAAGGAGACACAGAGCACTTGAATATGAAGGCATTTGCATTACGTTTTGACATTGTGTGAAAACGCACCGCACTCTGAACACAACTTTACCGCGCGTGTCATGATACAGCAACCAGCAACAGTAACTCGCAACGTGACTACACTGTAAGTTACCCTGAACCCAACCACACTGTAGGTTTTGTGCACGCTTGGTATAAGTATTGCGAGAGGGCGCGTGTACGCACACACTTACCTAGATAATCCCATATGTACAGGTTATTGTGCACACACTTACCTAGATAATCCCATATGTACAGGTTATTACGGAGAAAGCGGGAGCTTTTATAGCCCATCATCATCATGGCTTCTATCGTGGTAACTAGACCGTGGTCACCGCACAGCAGCAGTGTCACTCCCTCTCTCTGTAATGACAGATGATGAGTGTTAACACCGTAAGGCTATCCTATTTGGTGGACCCTTGATACTGACCCATTTGAATTGCTTCATGGTGAGCGGTAATTGTTGAAAGAACCGGCAGCAACACCATGACAATGAAGACATCATTTAAGGAAAATAACCCATTGCTGGAGAGTTTGCGAAGTTGCATACCCCGCTACGGAACCGAAAATTTTAGCGATTCCATCTACTAAACGTATAATGACTTGCTCGGTGAGCCGTTCGATCACTCAGTAACAACATTGCTCACTTTGGATCGGTGTTATTGGTGATTCAGTGACCAATCTGGGTACAAATATACGAATATGTCCGATATAATAGTTCATAACATCAGCGATTGTTTACAAACTGCGGCAGCTATATTTGATTGAAGTAGGAAAAGCATTACAAGTTAGGTATCATCGAACAGAAGTTTGAAGGATTTTCGTAAGAACCTACGATGCCTCACTCGTCTGCATTTGCGCACCAACAACATCAATTCGGGCCCGCTTTCTGTTTACGTGTATGGAAAGCCAACTCCGCAAACTCTCTATTGACTGGGGAGACTAGAATTAAATTTGGGATTGACGGAAACATCCTTTTGAATTTGATTGAAAACACGGCACATGGTTCGTTCCCTACGCACGTACCTCTTTTTCCGGCTTGTGGAAGAACTTCAAAAGAGTGTTGACCGAGTCACTCAGTGCCTGCTGCATCTGAGTTTTGTCTTTTTCTGGAAACAAAGAATTCAAACTCGTTTGGAAGAGATGACATGATAATGTCATGCACTGTTCATTAAAACTGTGGATATCAGAGTTGGCTCATTCGCTGTCGCAGAGCTGACACACTGAGAATGCTTCAACCCGAACAAACAACTCGTATTCAGTTGTTTTTTTCTGCCAACACTTTTAAACGAGGAAATCACAGCATTGGTTTGGACAGCACGTATCATTCATTCATCATAGAATTTTTCTCTGAATTTACGCATATACACTCTTTGGGTGAAATATTAGGCCTTGAGCTTCTTGTATATAAGGTAAATTGTCATGATGGCATGAGATGATACTGAGACGGTCTCCCATAGCCTTCTTCAGCGGGTGGGGTAAATGCCTAATCCATTGGACTTGGCAGCATACACTTACCTGACAACGCCAACGGCATAATGGGAGCTAGTAGAGGGTACTGGGAGCTGGTACTCACTGATTTCGGCCGGTCGGCGCTGCGGTTTTGGCGAATCCTTCTGTTTCTGAGGTGAGTTTGGTGTCGCCGGACGATCGGCGGGCATCTGATTATGTGGAACCATCTCCCCGACGAGGATTCTCTCTATGCTGTCATCATCAACTCCTCGTCCGAGCCAACGCCCACACGGAAACCTGAAAATGAGTTCGTGGAACATAAACATGAGTGGGCGGATTGTTAGCATAGTGTTAACAGGCCAGTGGCAGGAACACGCGCAGTGATGTGCAACTCAATATGCCTCAATGTTAGAGCCTTTGCCATTGAGCGAATGAGTATTGTTTGAGTGCATTGTGGCTGACTGAGCAAAATCTTTCAGGAACACAATGATTTTAGGAGTATAGCTGGCTAGATTTTGGATGTGCTGTCGGACACGCTGATGTGAGCTTCTCACATAAATTTCCAGCTTTATCCATGCCAGGACTAGCTAGACATTTGTCATAGGCTGGTAGTCTCCTGTAGACTGTTAACAAGCCTATTTAATAGTACTGCAGAAATCGTCGGCAGCTTCGCGACCGAGTCATCGCGGAGTTGTCTTATCTTCTTTAGGACAAGCGCAATGCATTCAAATTGGGGTTTTTGACAGAAATAAACCATTTTAACTGAGAGATGATTTCGTGGCCAGCAAGTCATCTGTACCATAGCTCTTCGACCCCGTAGGGTATCAATGAGATGGGAGGATAACTCCATTTAGAGGCGCACTCACCTGACTATTTGTCCAGTGATTTCATTTCGTACTATCACACAATCTACAAGCCATTTAGGAGCCATACCCGAATTATCATGGCCGATTCTCACCGTGCTCAGCACCCCGAGGTTCTTCGACTACAATGCAACAGACCCATAAGGAGAGCTAAACTAGTTCAAATATTTACAGAAAATCAAACATCGAGTCAAGTTGTCTGGTAGAATTGTATCTCGTAAAGGATGTGCGTACCTGACTTTAACCTTGTGGGAAATTAAGGTCACCGATGGACTTAAAGCTGAACGTGTTACGCTTTGGTGTAATTCTGAACATAACTTGAGATGCTACGAGTAAGAATGTAAAAAGATCGAGATCAAATGATTAATTCACAAAAGGAAATAGTGGCGCGAACCACCATGGTGGAACCACCATGGTCCATAATATTTCGCATCGCCTGTCAGCGTTGCCCGTCAGCATCGCGGGGTAAATGAAAAAGGTAAAAGAAACGATATTAGTCGTGTAACAAAAAGGAGTAAGTGATCAGCGTACCTCAAATGTGAAATCGAGGCAGTTTTTCGGCAACCATTTCCGATCGGAGTCTCTGATTTGGCCGGCGACAGAGATCCACACGTTAGCTGTCGTGGTGTAGATTCCTCCAGCGAATCGTTTCCCCGGGCAGATGATGACACGATATGAGATCTATAATGAGTTGATAACTGGGTAGTAATGGTTTCAGACTAGAGTGAATAGAAAATGGCGGACCAGGTCTTGCAACAGTATGCCGCTGGTTCCATCCCGGTTTGGGCGAGATTATGTTTTGCAACATCTTCGTCGGTTTTGGATCGAGACAGGAGGTCCACCCAAAGAGCTATCTTCTCTATGCGGTACGCGGGTGCAAGCAAAAAGTCTCCCAAGATTCCCCCGGGGAAACGCTGAGTCAAGCACTTAGTAGGCAGATTTCCGCAAACTCCTGACACTGGTCATGCATGATATGGCAAAAGAAAACTAACTTAAGCGCTTTTTGAAGCCGGATGGATTGGGATTGGACTCTGCCTGAGTCTGGTGTCTGACCAGCCAGAAAGGGAGGGACTTAGTAATCTAGTTCCTCACACATATGGGGTCCGTACCCGAGTTTGTGAATGCTGTAGTGAAGCAGCGATAGTCGGCAGCATTTAGCGATAGCAGGTGGAACAGCGCCTGCTCTCTCTCATCTTCACAGCGTAAAAACGCTACCCGCTTATACATGCTCCTACAACACGTAACCGAGTTAATTCGCGCGTTTATACACAGGTTACTGTGTGTGAGAGAACACAACGTTGCTACATGATTCTACAGCGCCAACCATGATCATTATACATACAGTTCCAAACAGGAATATAACAAAAGTCTCCACACAACCTCGATGTGTTATAATCATATTGTAACACATAAAACATTTACATGTAGTGTATGCCAAACCACAAAGCGATAGAAATTTGTTTTCAGTAGCAAACGAGATGTTTTAAAAGAAACTTTTTATTTTTAAACATTTCAATTCTATCAATTGATAATGAAATAAAATAAAGCTTTACTTTATCATAATGACATCATTGCACCATGTTCACTTTTTGACATCACATTCACCCTGCGACGTCATGACCGCGCGGTGACATCATAGTCACAGGTAGTAATATAATTCGACTGAGAACAGTGAACTCACTTGAGCAGTTGGTGGTTGGAGAGGAGTTCCTTCAGGTGTTTAGCCAGACGTTTCTTCTCTAAAGCCAGGCGAACAAACGCTCGTGCTCTGCCTACGTCTGTCTTTATATCCTGCATCTCCTGAACATGCCTGCCAGATAAACAAATGTTATTAGTTTCATTACAAATGTAATTAAATAACTATAGTATTATTATTTTATTATGATTAATATAACAGCTTAATACTGCTTGGAATGTTGGTAGCATTCAAAACCTATTCAACATTTATATTTTTGGATTTTCAAACTCCGAAGAGTAATGCGAGAACTTTTCAATTATCTGTTAGCAAGTGGGCCGATTCAAAAATTTCCGTTTATTAATTATCTGAATCGGTGAGGCAATTTGAGTCAATAACTATAAACAACACTTCAACTTCATAGTGCCATCTAGGTAAGATATAATTATCCCGTCCAATCAGACGTTAATTGAAAAATATCACTACTAGCCGTCACTACTAGCCGTCACTACTAGCCGTCACTACTAGCCGTCACTACTAGCCGTCACTACTAGCCGTCACTTCTAGCCGTCACTACTAGCCGTCACTTCTAGCCGTCACTACTAGCCGTCACTACTAGCCGTCACTACTAGCCGTGTCAATGGAAAAAGAGTTCCAATCCAATCAAGCGAGAAAAGATGAGTATTGACAGCCAATCATATCAGAAAGCAATGCATAAGTGACCAATCACAGGCATGCATATGATATATTTGCTGATGACTAACCCGATATCGGTGATTAGATTGTTTGGCAGGGGCTGTAAAGTGTGCGTCTGTACTCCCGCACTTCCCTTCCTTCGGTGAGTGAGAGTAGCGGTCTTATCCATTAAGCTATCAGGTATAAAGCCACCCATATCTAAAAGAGTATCAAACACTTCTCAATGGGTGAAGTTTTTTTGCCCGAGTCTCTTGTATGGCCGAATAGTTCCTTGACTTCGGACACGAAAAGGCGGCGGTATGAGCTGGGATGCTACAGCTCTCTTGAATAGTTCTCATTTTATATACATATACACATATAAGTGTTGAAAGATGTTAACTTGTAGAACAGCCACCCTCACTGTGTGGTGTGTACACATGGTGAAATGTTACACAAGCTTCAAACCAAGGAGACAGCAGTCCCCAGTTTTTAGCAGCGTCCTCAACCCGGAGTTATCTACCCAACGAGGAAAGGGAAACTCCCGATCACCGAACACGCTGCAACGGGTGCGCGGGCAAGAATTCATGGGATGAGCATTCGCAATCAGATGGTGCCCCTAGAAACACCTGATTAAAGGGTGTCAGTTCAGGAAAACAAAACAGCATTAACTGGAAAATGAATTAACCAGAGCCCCGGGGTAAAAAGTAGTTAGCTTGAGCGTACTCCCACAACCGCGTGCGCGTATTTTGTAACAGGAAACAGTGGATTGAATTTTTCTATACCTTCGTCCTCAGAATCGATTCCATCTGAATCGATTCGATCGGCCAATGCCAGTGCTGGAAAGTTAGTAAATGGTGTTTCAGTTAGGTACGAGTGACTATCTCGATGCATTGACAATTTATCAACCGCGGGAAGACAGGGAGAAACCGAGCCAAGACACCTACACCCAACAGACAGGTGGCATGCATGAACATAAAGTCGCAAACAGACCCGAGACCAAAACCACCGGATATCCAGAACTAAGAATGGGGTGTCAGTCAGTGAAAGTTCACTACAGAAAGTAGTAAGTCAATCAATTCAGTCAGGAAAAAACTGTAAGCCAACTGAGCAAGATCACTGCATAAGTCAACTGTGGCAGTCCACTGAGGCATTCAACTATGGCAGTCGATGGAGGCAGTCAACCGAGTTAGCCAACTGACAACTGAGTCAATCAGTCAGTTAGTCGTTCGGTCACTCAGCCAGTCACTCAGCTAGTCAGTCAGCAGAACCAGCCAACCATTAACGCAGTCAGTCAGTCAGTTAGGCTGTCGGGCAAGTCATTTTGATATTTAGATAGCAACTACTAGTGGTAGCAGTATGTGTTTTACAGTGTTAGATGAAGCTCAGAAGAAACAGGTGTAGATGGAAATTAAACTTGCTGTTGTGTTATCTAACAATGGCCAGTAAGGAGCGAAAATGGTGGAGAGATTCTTTGAGTGACTAAATAACAAATCAGACTCGTCAGACTGTCCAACTGTCAGATTTTGGGGTCTATCAATGGTATTGAGCTGACATTCAAACCAGGTAAGCTAACAAGAAAGCTTGACGAAAGTTTAGAGACATCCCCAAAACAGCATGGGAGATGAATTCATACTGCTCGAATTCAAATTTACCCACACTCAGACAAACGAGTCTGCCTAATTGCTGCTGCTATTCAGACCAGGCGACTGGGCAAGTTCTGTTGGATCAGAGACAGTATCATCCACACCAAAAACTCGTTATACTGTCCAATCGGTTGGTCATTGACTAACAGAGTAAGAAGGTGACTCATTGTGGGTTAGGCCTGTTTAGGGAGTACAGTGCCACAGAGTAAAACCCCAGTTTAAGAGGCATTTAAATCACTCATGGGGTTTGGGGAGAAGGCTCTCCCTAATAACTCACTGAAATCTGTTAATAGGCGCATGCCTGTAGACAGCATGGCGGCTACAACATCCAGAGACACAACACGGTCAACGATAGACAGTCAGTCAATTACTAGATCATACAATAGGCAGAGCTAGCCTCCCTTGAGCAAGTCGAATGGTATTAATTCTTATGAACGAAAAATTCAGTTACAACCATTAACTTACATATCTAAGTTTTATACCCCAGAGATCAAACTTTTCCAAAATCGGCTCGTGCCAAGTTGGCAAGACACGCGAAGCTTTTACTGTGTTTCAGCAACAGGGCCATATCACAACTCATGATTTACAGTCACTTTCAAACTCCACCACAGTGGTTCGGTGATGTGCTAGGTGACAAGTGACAGGTGTAAGTTATTAATGATTACTAGTGCCAGGTAACCATTAACCAGCGACTAGTATCTAGTCACTACTAACTAATAACTAGTTGATACTGACCAGTAACTAGCAATGGGTAACCAGGAACTAGTAATTACAGAGTTAGAGTCTACTAACCTGTCAGAGCACCATCAACTTTTGGCTTGATATCAGAGATCTGTTGACTAGTTGGCATGTTATAATGACTGGCAAAGCTCTCTAGATGTGCCCAGAGAGGTGATTTAATCTACAAAAATATGAAACTGTCGATGAGAACAAAAAAATAAGTCACTCAGTCCGATACCAACTCAGACGACGGTGAAGATGCTACCACTACTCACCAAACCGAATCAAAAAACCTTTATTTACATAGTAGTGGAGATGTTAAGCTTTAGGGTTGATAATAGATAAAACTAATACCAGGTAAACTCATTGGCATGGTGCACGGGTCAAAATATTCTCACACTAACACTTAATATGCCTTCAATCGAGGTGCATTCACTCCTGAATAGCTGGTGAATACAAAATACAGAAAACAATTGTTGAGTCTCCCCGACGCACTGCAAGAGTGTCGAATTCACCAAGTCACCTAGGTAAAACAGTGACATACGGGTCCTTGAAATCACACGGTAAATTCATCGAATTATTGAGTTCAGTATAGGACAGGATCGGTTTTAGTTTATACGGATAGCATCACTCAGGTACTGGCTTGTTTCTGGGATCATCAATGGTGCCTCATACAGAAGGTTACTCTATTAGCAATCTGCGAGTAAGGCAGCATTGATACCTGTTTATGATGCATGAGGCCGTGACTCCATATTCTTTCCAGGAGGTCACACAGACTGGCTATCATCGTATTCTCTTCGAGACCGAGCAGCGTTGGGTCAGCGTGCCCCAGCTGTACCGCCTCCTCACCCATCTTACCGACGAGCATCCTCTTAGTCTATAACAAGAGATATGATAATGAGGATCCCTTGAGTCTAGAACTCAATAAGATTGCAGAGTCTGGAAAAAAGGGGTGCACTTGTGAAATGATGGGGATTTTCCCAATGGGGTTAAGACATGCCACAATGTGCCTTCACTTGTTTACAGATTCTGCTGCCTACAATGAATAAATGGCCGCAAGCCCCAGCTGAAATGGAAGCTTAGATAGAGCCCTATTCAGTGGACATGCTTTCGATTAAGGCCTTCATTATTCATGACGCCGATTTTCGTTGTCAAAGTCATACTCGCTATTACTGAAGTAATTGGGGAGTTGTGTCACTTAACAATGGGGGGGGGGTACACAACTTTGACAGCGCACTGACCATGACGCAGTTCCTTTAATGAATAACAAGAGCGTGGAATTGAGTATGGATGAGGAGTTTTCTGCCCATTTTCATCATTACACACCTTATGTGTGTTTTGCTTATTAGTTCTAAATGCACCAAGCCAACAGATAAAAATGACAGATTTGTTTGAACCTAAAAGCCTGTCTTGCAAGACCACAAGTGAAGCAAGCTTGTAAAGCCACTTTCATAGGAGAGTCTAGTTTTCAGGCGATGTTTCAGGCGATGTTTCAGGCGAGCTAAATCGGGCAATATTTGCGGTTTTAGGAGACACCAGAGTCCTGCCAGGGATTCAAAAAGGGCAACTTTTGGCTGACCTAGCTAAAATAGAAGAGAAGAAAATAAATGATAAGGCAATCTAAAGGCAGTCAAACATCCTAATTACTTCAGCAAATGTAGTGAATAACGATCAAGAGTCATCAACCAGGAGAATACATATGGACCATTTACTACTCGGTAAATCTTACCATTTACCATTTACCATTTACCGTAGCTAGTACAGCTACTGCAGTGTTGCCATGAGGTGCAAAGATGAGATGTGGCTGGTTGACTGAATAGAATCCCTCTAGGGGGTATAGTTTCGGGCAACGAAATCGCTCGAAAAGAGGTTTTTGATATAGCCTTTGAAAGGCTTTAAAAGAAGGCTATTTCTCTCGAGCCCTTGTTTTTCGCTGAGTTTTCAGCTGACTTGCCAAAAACCTTTCTCCCATAAAAGCGGTTTAAAAGGGAACATGATCACCACTGCCTTTAGCAGGAAAAACGCGGTGAGCGGCAAAGTGATCACATGCAAAATAGCTTCTTAAAAGTTTTCACAAGTCTTCAACATTACACGCAGGCACTAGGTCATTTGATATAGTGGATCTCTTGAGTATGAGTATGGTCTGGATCAATGTCATTGCGTGTAAGAACCTCATACGCAGAGCGAGAGCCCAACATGACCGGGGTTGAAGTGAAGAACTTTCGATCTTGAACCACTAAGCTTTCCGGCTGTCTAGCTACTGAAAGGGTGGAGTAACTGCTTTTAGTCTCACCTTAAGACGACACTCTTTAAGCAAGGAGTTAACGAACTGTAGGTACATCTCACTGATATGCTCTGGTTTGGAGTCGATTGCCACAGACGGTTTCCGAGGATAGAATGGTGCCGGCGACGGCGTTTCAGGATCAGACGAAGCGTCGGACATACTACGACTACGCGATTCCGAACCGGAGCACGAGTCTCCGCTTCCGTCACTGTAAGGAGAATAA
>Ga0224511_10002725_pt1 | contig 12139 bp, 6 predicted proteins | sample SF_May12_sed_USG_2_FD_169988 | JGI IMG/M metagenome (GOLD analysis project Ga0224511, IMG submission 169988) | Sediment microbial communities from San Francisco Bay, California, United States - SF_May12_sed_USGS_8_1 | ecosystem: Environmental > Aquatic > Marine > Sediment | place: USA... | reverse complement strand
GTCGTTCAAGCCAAAGGTTCATTGGCTGAGAATTTACTTTACGACCTCAACTATATTTTCCTTCCTAAGCCCGCTTAATTACCGCTGTCGCGCAGACTTACCTTACTTTTATACCATACTGTCATCAGATGGTTATTTTTCTCTTGGGTTTGGACCAGTGACCTTTATGTCACTGGTTTGAACCCGACTCGATCCACTGCGGCTCATAATGACCACCTAACATGTTTCTTACTTTCAAGACATAAACCTGTACTGCCTCAAACTTTCCTAATGATTAATGATTATGAATACCAGAGTCAGAGTGGACAAGATTGATTAATGCCTAATAAGTATTTTGGAGTAGTTGCTGACATTGCTCGGTTTCCACGTCTTCAGGTTAGGCCACAGAGGTATCCGCCACAAAGCTAGGCAGCCCGTAGCTTCCGTAATAGGGCAATATAGCGGAGTGACGCGTCTTTCCGGTTTTCCGCCTCTGTCGAATACAGGTTATGATAGGAGAATAGAGGCACTCGAGGAAGACTGGCTCAAACGGTAGCACTTCTGTTTTGTGAATTGCGATCGGGAGTCGCTCACCTCAGTTCAGTAGTCAGTAACTCAGGTCAGGAGTCGTCGAACTAAACATGAAAACCACGAGCGACTTAGAAAACTGAGGTTTCATAGTGTATAGTTAACTGCATCTGCTACATCCATTCAGACTAAAAGTTAATGATTCAGGTTGCGACTGTATTGACTAGTCACTAGACTAGTGACTAGACTCTAGTCTAGAGTCTAGATCAATGACCGAGGCAGTGACTGTGACTGAGTGTGAGTGAATCATTATTATTATTATCAATATAAATATTATTCACTGTTTAGTGAACCTAAAAGCTAAATTAGTGAATGAGTGAATCACTGACTTACAGTCACACTCAAAGTCACACTCACTGACTCACTCACTCAGTCACTGAGTCAGTGATGATAAAGTTAGTTGCACCCAGTCACTCTCACTGACGAACACTTGCGCGTGAAGTTGTCACCGACTCGGCGACTTTTAGTTTTACTTACCACTGACTTAGTGAGTAAAGTGACTGAATGTGCGCATACAGTGTGATACTGATAGTGAAGTGATACTGATACTCAGTAGAGTAACTCACCAATTTAATTTCAAAACACGTAAACGGTAAACGGGTATAGTCAAAATAAAATATAAATGTAATTTTAACTTGTACTTGTAGTTGTACTTGTAAAATCGAGCTAAATACTAGTCTAACGCTACATAAATGAATTACTTAGTAAATAAATTTAGTTAGTAAATACTGAGCAGTGATAATGATACTAGTGAGTGATAGCATTTCACTGCTTGACTCAAGTCACTCACTGATTGACTGGCTCAGTCAATCAGCCAGTCATTCACTCGCTGACTGAGTCACTGAGTCCAATTTATGCTCAATATTTGTCAATCAGTTATAGCGAGTTGCTGTTAGGTAGTTAGTTACTAAATCAGCCCAACTCCATGTGAATGATCTTAGCCACAATATCAATCAGTAAGTCACACTCAATCAGTGACTAGATGACTGCACTCCACATTCATGGCAGTAGTTACTATTACTGAAAAGGCAATCTTTTTGGAGGTCACTGTAGTTACCAAGTTTGTTTGATTTTAGTATGTTTGCGCCGTCAAACTCAAGAATTGAACTAAATGTTGAGAGGTGGACTACAGCTAAGGTGGACCAATGGATCGCAGGTACATTCATAGAGCCATTATCAGGCCACTGCGCTGGGATGACGGAATAGTTCAGTGATGGGGCACTGAGCTTACAATCTCACGAACCTGGGTTTCAAACCTGGTCATGACAAGATCCAACTGTGAGCATGAGGGCCTCACATCAAGTTGCGTTAAATTGGTTGAATAACTGCTTAGAGTGACACGCTTTTTCAGAGCAACCAATCAGAGTTGTTGGAATTAAAGTAATACTCTTGCTGTTGGCTTGAGTTCCTTACCAGATGTCCAGATCCTACCGCTTGAAAACAAGCCGCAGGCTTGGGAGGTCTGCTGAGTAGGCTGGTCAATTGTCTGTGTAGAACTGTGAAAATTAAATGAAAATATTTCAAATCAACGGGTCACTGTATGTTAACCTAACTTCATCCACATGAATCAGATGAACATGACATTGATATTTTCTGTTCTCAGGTTTGGATGACTGTTTGAGTCAGTATAGGGCACTTTTTGTGCAGGCAAAGATTACTGGAAAACAGTTACTGATGATAGAGCACACTGACCTGCAGAGACTCGGCATTACAAAGATTGGACACCAGGAAGGAATCCTGGAAGCGATTGAGTCAACGAAAAATCTGGTTAGCATGGCATTATATATAACCAACAGCTTATACAGTTAGTGCAGTAATCTCTCAGATGGTTAGATCACTGGTCAGCTCAGTGTTTACGGTGCTAAGCTCATCCCTATTAGCTCCTGCCTGAGTTTAAGCCTGATCGTGCCAAGCTCCCTGTTGTGAGTAAGAGCTCCTCGCGTAGACTTGTGAGGTTCGCTGAAGAGAATGTCCATGCACCCGCATAACACCATTGAGCAAATTAATGGAAGAAATTTCCGTTCACCGGAGCACTGACATCATGCGCCTGTTTGTTTCCACTGCAGGTTTTTCTACTAAGAGTTGAGGGAGGGTACCAAAAGCCCTACCATTTAGCGGTGATGAGAATTCAGCAATGCGACAAAACTCTCCATTTAATTTGTTGTCTTGTTGTTTTAGTGTCATGACGTGGACAGCAAGCACCTGCAGAAGCTAGCACTGATTTGCACCTGTCGTTCCCGTCACCTCATGACAGCTTTAAATAAGAACCGATCGAAGGACCCCCAGGACATCAAGCTCCTCTCCTCAGTCTCTTATTTTGTATTGGCCATTAGGGAGATAACCCAGTGGCTACAACAGTAAGTAATACATCTCCTGCCTCGCTGGGTAGCTAGTTATCCATTTAGCCTTTTTGATCAGTTATGGTTTAGCATGAAATACCACCACGGTGTTAATATTAAAGTGTATAAGCGTTTGCGGTCGGAAAGTCTGTAAAAACGCGGTGCTCTTTGTACTCTCCGGTTGAAAATTTGTTGACTTAGCAAACTAGCGATGTTTTCTTTCCACTTGCGACCAGACGTTCATGGTGCCTGATGGATAGGACGATGAGATTCCTGTGGTTACTTTTTACTCAGTTTCTTGCTCATACATACCAATGACAGCTTGTACGCAATAGCCCTTGCTAAAGGTAAGCTGTCGTTATACCCGGTGCCTTGCTAAGCGAGATCAATCGGCAGGCGTGCTGACTTCAAAATTATTTTTTCATATTTTGTATTCTCATCATAAAATTCACAAAAGATGGCTTATGCCATGAATACATTGTACATTGAGTGAATTTTGGAACAAATTTTTAAAACAGCAAAACCAACCAAAACCAACTTCATTTTCTGTTTAGATCATATAAGCCTATATAATGAGTCAGCGGCTTGACTACCAGATCCATGTTTAGATAGGGACGAATCCACTGGGAAACACTAAGCTCCGTCCACCATCATATCGTGTCATATCTTATCAGGCATTTGAGGCAGCAGGTCTTGGGCAAGATCTTCCAAGAAATGAGATCACGGGTACAATGAAACACCATGTTTTTCAGTACACTAGCACTCTAAGGCTCCTCCGGGAATTTATAAAATATATAAAGTTGTCCCGTGGACTATTCGTTTTTGTTAAAGGGGTTATGACATGGGCGAAAGTGACTTCGCTTGTTTGTAGATTCTGAAGCCTACCATTAACAAATTAGCCCAATACCCAGTTCAAATGAAAGCTTAGATATAGACCTATTTAATGCGCATACTTAGAGCCCTCGGTGACGCACTTTTCAGACCGTCGATGCACCAGAATTGGCCTAGAGATAAGAAATTAACACAAAGCTGTTGGTGTTTGCCTTGATTTCTCAGCTTTCGCGCTGAAGTTTGGAAAATCCTTTTGCAGGTGCACACTAGACTTGTAATTACACAAAACTATATAGAGAAAATGTTAAACAAAGTATAGAAATAGGGTTTCAGAGTGCAGTTTTTCACCTTTGTCAGCGAGCGTTAGTGCCATTATTGTGAAATGATAGAGGCCCGAACGCAATGGCCTCTATTCAAGGCTATGAATGCGGAGTTGCCTCCCTTTAAGAGTGGGGAACACAACTTCGAAAGTGCGTCTTCCATCGACTGTTTCATAACCCCTTTGACAGGGCTTTGCCAACCACATCAAATTACATTTTTGTATAATATGTGTGAATAAATCACTTTTTTACGGCGAGCCTATTATTTCAACTGATAGTAGTAATGGATGGGCACTCGCCTGGCGGTTACTAGGCTGAACAGCATTATGTTACTAAAGCTATGCTATGCTAGCAAAATCACCGAGAAAGAGATTAGAAAGTGTTTGGCCTACCCTTTGTTTAGCCTGAGTTTAAAGAATGGAAAAGATTATATAATACTCCACTGCCTTTATTTTATTTAGAGCTCCATTCAGCACACTAGAGGACTACATATCCCTTAAACAACAGTTGTTACAGGCTGCTCTATACATAGTAAATGTCCTATCCAGCAAAAGCCGATCAGCACTGGCTGACAGACAGGAGCATGTGCTTGCCAAGGTGAGAAATAAAATACAGGTACATCGCTGCAGGCAAAGGTGGAGTTATTCTTCTCTTCATAATGCCATTTAACAATAGTGTACTACTGTACTGGAGTATCATAGATCCATATATAATGCTAAGGGAATGAGCTTCTGATGGAATGAAAATGTGTTTTGGACTACTGAAGTAACTGGAGCTCGCAGCTGTGAGCTGATGTAGCACTCAATCTGTCCCCAACATAGCTTATGTCTCCTTACAAATACCGATGAGATCTCAAATGAGGGGTCTAGATTTTTAATAGAATGCCATGCCTGATTTTCTCTTGCTCGATAGGATATCTTGTGAATAACACTTTCTCAATGAAAAGTGCTTTCATGCTTATGAAATCCAGGCTCACACTCATTCTGCTTATGATTAGATTGGTAAACATTGATTCTCTTGTTGGTCATCACTCATGTAAAAACAAAGTGACATGTATTTTATGGCCATAATTGATACTCACCAGAAAACTATATCTAATCGACTAGTTTTTATTTTCCTTTAGCTGAATGAGATTATGTCTAAATGCCAGGATGTTGTTGAGAATTGTAACGATCCCTTCGTGGTGATGACGATGTATCTAGAGTCGGTTACAATCCGTAAACGAGCCGATGAACCGCTGGTCAGTATCACTGAAACATCAATAAATAAACCGAACTCAGACAACAAAACATTGGTATAAAGCTTTGCTTAGAGGCTAATCTTGCAGCAATGATCTTAATCGAAATGCCCATCAGTCAGATATTGAACATTATGTTTGACAGTACAAAACTGTAGACTTATTTTGCGATAGACTGAAGTAATTTTGGGGCAGATCACTTTGTTTGCCCAATTGATGACCGAAGAGTGTTTTCTTGTCTTGTCATCCCTCAACACCTATTGTAGGGGTTACAGTTTGTGACTAACAATGGTATACATAAAATCCGTAAGATACGAGAGAACACAGCCTGTAGTAACTCTACTAAACTCTCAGAAGGCGATGAAATAGTTCAAGTCAACAACCAAACTGTGGTAGGTAAACCTGATCAGATCTTAGTGGTGGTCTTACTGTTAAAAATGTCACCTGACCAGGACATGAGGAAGAGGAAGCTGTCTTGCTCCCAGGTCCACCAATGCTGACCACGGTCATGGGTGTAAAACAGCCTCTGTCACTGTAGCTCGGTTGGCAACTGAAGCACGTGGTCAACAGCCTGAAGGAGAAGCCTAAAGAGGTGGTGCTGTGCGTGAAGAAACATCCGCGTCACTGGCAGCCACCCACACATCACCGGAAACCACCTGCTGTGATGCTTGGAGACGACCTGAAACAAAGCACCTTCCCTAAGGTCAGTTATTCTCGTACTGAGATGTTTAATGCCTTCTGCGGGTGCCTGGTCAAGCTAATAAGCATCCAGGCTGAAGCGAGAGGGAGGTTAGAATTATATGAGGACCTTGGACCAACGGTGGTCGGCTGGAGTCTGGCATGACTAGGACTTGAATCCAAGGTCCTAAATCTCGACTGAACTACCCAACTATGCTCGGTCATTCTTCAGGGTTCTATCGGCCATCTTCCTCCTCGCTGTCCACAGGTTGAGGGGAGATTGAGCCATTTTCTGCCACGCTGCCTCAGGACGGGTTGGCAGCGTGCGATCAGCCTGAGAAAAATCCCTTGAAATATTCCGTCGTGGCTGGGAATTGAACCCGGGCCACGGGGAGGACAGACAGTGAGCTATCCCACTGAGCTATCATGACTGACTTCTTCAGGGTTAGTAAATATGAAATATGGGTTCGTATTTGGCTCAAACTGGTTTATCAATTTTACAGAGATCAAGCAAGTACAGTACTGAAGATTTGGTGTCCGGCCGAAAAACGTCCACCACTGAATCTCCACCATCTTCAGTCAGTGCGGACAGGTGAAAATTAATCTGGGTTTACTATTCCTCGACCTAATGTTGAGGGTACGGTGCAACTGGGCCTTCCGGTCACAGGCTCACAGACTTTATTTCTCAGACCGAATGGGTGGCTACCCAGGATAACCGTTGTTCATGTCTGTGTTGCAGTCCATTTCAGGATAAGGTGCTCAGCCCTGTTGAAGGGGCTGTGTTTGAGACGGACCGTGGACAGACAGTTAGTGGGGCTGGAACGAAAGCCCAGAGCAGACCTACCATACTAATTACAGATATCTTCAAGGAAAACACAGTCGCATCTGGTATACCATTAACAATACTACTAATTTTCTAGCACTGCTAGTACTAGAACTAGGAGTACTGCTCATACTATTAATACCAGTGCACCCAGTAAATATAGTAATACTAGTACTAGCACTATTATTACTGGCCATATTCTGATATTCCAGTACCAGTGTTGAGGAATGCACCTTTTTCATTATGTGTATGTCACATATTGCATTAGTGTGTGACTAAACTTATCACCCTGGAACTGTGTAAATGGAATCCACTTGGATTATTACTATTCTTTAGAGGGGCTTTAAACACAGGCCCTTGACATATGCTTGTCATTTCACTGCGCTGTCATTTCAGGTTTGGCTGGTAAGAGGGAGATTCTCAGTTCATTCCATGTGGTCAAATCTACACCCGAGTTACGGTCCCCGGTCACTGAAGAGTTGCCCCCTCCACCATCTATCACTCTGACCAGCGTGTCACAGGTAGGTCTTTGTCCCCACTACTGATCACTGATCAGTTACCGCCGAGCACTGGTTTATAGTGGTCCTTACGCGTAAGTGTAGGGTGCACATCATAGGCATTAGTCTCCTGGATGATGGTGTGAGCGGCTTTTTGTAATCATCCCGATACTATGGAGTTTAATGAGCAGCCTCAGAAGTTTATCAAGAAAACAGTACTAATACACTGCTGGTTACTACTGACTGTTGGGTTTTTCAGCACCTGACCCCCTATCTGAGACACCAAGTTTGATATTCCTTTGAAATTCCTTCCATTTGCCAGTACCTTTTTGTATGTATGCAAGGCTGGGCCTATATGTAAAGGTACTGTCACAATAGACTCAGTAGCAATAGCTTCAAGGACGAGTCATCGTGGAGTTGTCTTCTTGCCATTTCAACTGTAATAAATGAATAAGCAGCAGTGAATGCTAATTATTTCGGGTGAATCCGATCATTTCTGTTGAAATCTTTGCTCACGTTGGGACGGCAACAGCAGATAAATGTTTTTGCAATTTACCTCCGATTCCGGAACCTCAGCTGAATTCCAAAAAAACTGTCATCAAAACTGGGCGGAATCGATATTATTTGGTATAAACTGGTTTTTCAGTTTAAAAAGAGAAAACAACACAACAACCCATCCGCGAAGCCAATCCGTGATTACTCGGACGAAAAGCCCTCTAGTGCGGCAGTACCATTTGGGTTTGGACTGTCACCATATCTCCATACCTTACCATACCCTTAGATTTTACCCTACATGCCCCACTTTTGCAGGATGTCGCTTCATCACAGAGTATGAGTTCGCTGGATAGCCAGACATAATGACTAGACACCATCTGTCTTATTGTTCACTTCCTCACTGTGACCCCATTTTCAAGGCCCCTGCTCATAGTAATTCTATTATTCTGTTATTTTTACATTTTATTATCACAATGACATAACAATATTGCAAAGCTTTTCAACAAAACCCAGTTCTCAACTATTGGAAGTCATATCACTGGAGACATGAGAGGACCATAGAGGTAACACAAGATGTCTGTTCTGGAAGAGAGATACAAATATCCACTAATCAACTGCGGTACATATATATAACTGGCAAGGGAATATATCTTAGAGGAGATTCTAAAAACTGTAAAAAATATGCGAACTGTTGGCTTAGTTTAGAGGCATCTATGTACACGCATGAGAATGGCACATGAGCAGTTATAAATGTGTCCGTGCGCCAGGTTTGAGGCCGTTGCTGATTGGATAATCATCTTTAGAGCTGGTGACCTCATTAAGAAGCAATGCTCGGTCACTTCCATTTGGTTTATAACAGTCCTGTGATGAGCTATATTCCACCTAAACACAAAGTAATATGGGTAAAAATAGCTGAAGCCTGGCCCACAACTTCCTCTTCAGTTGGAGAAAAAAGTACATTTCAGCCGAAGATGGTTATCTCTTATTTTTGGGGCGAATTGGTCTCACCTGCGGTCTCCACTCACTCTAATGAGCTGAAGAGCAAACAACTTAAAGATGGCATGTCATGCCCATCATAGCCTATAAAACTACTTCACAGTTACCACTGTTAGGCCCCGCCTCCTCTCGCTTGGGTTTCTTATTGTTTTTTGGTATGGTTACTATCAGAGACATAGAAACTTCTATGACTCCGGTTACTATTGGTACTCAGAATGGTTTAGGATGTCTGTGTGTACTGTGTACCATAATCTATAACTAGCGAAATACTAAAGATATTAAAGAGTGACATTTCAAAAGGTACAGCGCTGTGTATCAGGAATAAAATCTAGTGGGTCTAATTTGGAACCAGCTAGCCAGAAACCAGGAAATAGAGGGTTAGTGATGTATCTGGGGTGTCAGAGGGGGGACTGCCAGTCTGCAGAGAAAGGTGGGAGGCCAGTTTGGCTTTCTACAGTGGGCTCTTCCAACAGGTTTGCTTTTCCTTTCCCCAATAGCCGTTGGCAAGTGAAGGTGAGTAACTGCATAGAGAATATAAAAATGCAGAGCAAAATGACATTCCCTGTTTCAATGAGGTGTTTTTACTACCCACATTCACTGCAAAATCCTAAAGCTTGGTCTGTAATGTACGCTTTCGCCCATTATGAGCTAGCTACTTGGTAAAATGCCAGTGATCATCTGTCAGTCTGAACTAACAAGTGTACACTACTAGCTTGTCCAAAGGGGCAGGTCTACAAGGCTGCTTATTGCATGGGGCTCCTGAATCTTAGGACCAGGAATATGCAGAGAACTATAAATACGTCATATTTCCTTTGTTGGGTATGCGCTGCTATTGAAAACCCAACCATCGGTACCATTTTCCACATGATACTGAAATACCAGCAAGTCTAATGTGCATCAACCAGATAAAAAGCTACCGGTAGAATTATCATGGATAATAAGACCTAAAGTATTTACCCGTATTATTGTGTTTATTATTGTACATAGAGCTCGAATCGGACATGCTCATTGGTATACAAAATCTTCTCCATGCATGTTTTTGAAACTGCCCCATTTGTTATATTAGATTAACAAGAAGAAGAGCTCAAGTCAGCTCAAGTGGTTATTGGTGCAAATTTCCGTCAAGGCAGTGCTTGGTATCATGCATAAACTTACAAATATGCACACCATTTATCAAAACTGCTTAGTTGGCACAGCTCGACTGGGATGTATACTGTTTCTCAAAATTCTAACTTTGAAATACACGATGCTCTCCAATTTCATCATATAGCAGTAGCTCAATGTTCTCAAAATGCGATGGGTAAGGGTGGTTACGTAAGACAGGATTGTGTCATGCAGTAGCTTACTGTGATAAGCTTCTGTGTTATAATCATACTAAGTTTGGTAAACTATTAGAAAATAAACAAATAATACCCGCTGCTGTTTTGCAGTTCATTCGAGTCAATACCGAGTAAGATTCTCTCATATGAGCAGTGATACCAATAATGATATGTCCAATCCTTAGATCATGTGTTGTAGTGTCAACCGCGTGTATAACTGTTATACACATGGTTACCACATGGTTGCCATGCGCTATTACATGCCAGATTGACTCTTGACCCCAAGATGGACCAATGGGGAATTAGCGCAAGTTCAGCGAAAGCTTACGGATTGTCAACATCCAGATATGTCTGGGGAGTATACAAAGGATCTGGATGACAAAGCTGTTGGCCAATCAGATTCCTGCCTGAAATGGATTGACCAATCATATGCGAGAATTCAAGTTTGTTACGCCTACTGTGATATAGCTCATCTTCAAAGCATTAGAAACCTACTGTGACGTCACGCAGTGGGCTACGCAGTACAGTTTCTGAATCAGGGGTAGAAGGGCTACCACCTCAGGGTACAATCGAATGCTGTCACAGGGCATGACATGCCATCTTTAAGGCCAATGAAGGGAGAGAGCGAGAGCTAAAGGGCTAGTTCAGACAGCACCAAGCATAAAAAATTAACAATTTTATTTAGTGGACTCTGCCATTTGAACAGATGCAATATATAACCATGTAAGAACGCCACTAGCGTGTCTGGCCAGGCTGTATGTACCGCCTAATGTACATAATAACTGTAGTTGAGTTAGAATTACTGGAAAGTATGCGAGGGTGCGTGATTGCTGTGAGAGGATGACGTGATTGCTGTGAGGGGTGGTATGATTGCTGTGAAGATGTCTAACTCACTTGGTTACCATCTGGTATATGAGCAAAGTAGTCGCTGGAAGAGAGAACTCCACTAGAGAGAGTATCCTCCAGCAGGGCCTGATGACATGATACCGAGTTACTACAGAGACAAAATGAAAAATTACAAAATAAAATAAAAAGTGCACACAAATTTTATCATATTATCCACGATACTAATTAATATAATAAACAAAATAATATATGATTGTTAATAAGGATTACATGTGATGTGTTATATGTGAAAGGACCATATGGCACACTATAATAAATTACAATGAGATACGATAAGACATGACAGGATAAGATAGGGCATAATTTTTTATGATAAGCGAGGTCAATGTAGATCTATTCACGCAGGACCTATCTAGCTACAAGGACTGGCTTTACAGCTGGCATAGAGCACTGACATTTTAGAGGCATATGAGTTGCTCACCTCATGGGTGTTTTAAGGAGGGTGTTTGAGCGAGATTTTCGTGGCATTGTGTTTCTTTCCAGAGTTCCGTTGAGAGCAACGCTACAAAATACCAAAGTTTTGGCCATCATGACAGACAACTACATAGGCTATCTTTTAAAAATATTGTAATACGAATTGACGAACGGATGAACGAGCGATAGAAGGTGCCCAAACTGGGAGTTAACCTAGGGAGCTGGTTCTAAACCCAGTGAACTATCCACTAAGCCATTCCTTCACCCTTGCATCATACATACCAGAGTTGTGAACCTGGGGTACTAGCTTGCGAAAGCAGGTCTTCCGAGGACGCTAATGATGCTTTCGGCCATTTTGATGGTGTGCTTGTATCTCCTTTGTCAAGAAGTTCAACTTTCATGGTTTTCTTTTTCAGCGCGACATTGGCCTCGGATTGACAGGTATACTCCCAGCTCAATCCTATAAACCCATAATCTGATGATCAGTGTGATTTAAAGGATTACTATTACCACTGCGCATAGAGTTATCTTAGCTCATGTCAACATAACCATAATATATATGGTCACCGCTCACCAAAAACACACACCAAGAGCGCCCAACAACCCAGCTGTAACACATAGTAAACATATACCAGCACGAATATACGTGCATACACCTGCCTTTATACGTGTCCATGTGCATACATGTACATACATGCATACACCTGCCTTTATACG
>Ga0224511_10002724_pt1 | contig 12139 bp, 10 predicted proteins | sample SF_May12_sed_USG_2_FD_169988 | JGI IMG/M metagenome (GOLD analysis project Ga0224511, IMG submission 169988) | Sediment microbial communities from San Francisco Bay, California, United States - SF_May12_sed_USGS_8_1 | ecosystem: Environmental > Aquatic > Marine > Sediment | place: USA... | reverse complement strand
TCATACCGCCCATTGAGCTGCAAAGTCACAATGGATTAGTGCCTGACTGGGTCTGGTAGCGGTAGTGATGCTTCCATCATTGGTTATTCCTTTTGCGTTATAGCTGTATCGGGATCAAACAACTCAACCAACAGAATGTTCTCGGTCAGCACCTCACCAACTTTGTTCACAGCAACGATGTACCGCTCTTCCAGAGACATATGTTGGAAGGTAAGTTGGCCAACTGCATCAGTTTATGCTATATTCAACATGTCCGTGTGATGGATCCGGGATATGCCATCATTCAAAGTAGCAAGCATTTGGTACGGCGGGCTTTGGTAGCTATTTCAGCCACATCATCTCTTAATTCTTTATTGTTGGGACACATATATTCGCTATCTAGTCAGACCTCAACAACTGTTCCACTTATCCACTTAAAAACTCGAAATGCGAGATATTTAGCACCTATACCAGCATAATCACATGCAAGATAGTCAGTTACCAAACAGAAACATTACTGTATTGAAGTCTCAAGGTCGAAATCACAAGACAAGGCTCAACAGACCTGGCCCGTATGGTTTGTAGTTCCCATTTCCAATAGAACAGGCCGTTTGAATGACTACGACTCTCCTACTGTCGTGTTTAATTTGGCGTGATAACAGATTTGACTCGGTGGAATGTAACATATTGAGATTGTTGCATTCTACCGAAGATAATCCCAGCATAATTCGTCTTCCTGTCAGCCATTGAGAGAGAGAGCGTCACACATTGATCACACCTTTCGGTCTCACAAAAGGAGAGTATGGCTCTATTCTGTGGCTTTAACTGTCTAAGGATCCCGTTTCCCTCCTTCAAGAAATGTCTTTGGTTTCAAATATCGATATCGCATGACAGGTTATGGTAGCATTTCCTGGTGTCAGCTTCTCTCCCCACAATGATGACTCGTGTGGTGCCTATGGGGGTCATTCATAGATTTTAAGCGGTTTTTGTCTTAGAACAGATAGGAGATAGTTGTCTTTTTGCTGTCAGTTTCTTCTTGAAGGCTTCACAAGGTCGTATATTGTCATCTTGTACTATTATACCTGTAGGGTTGTCCATCTATGTCAAGGTGAATGGCCGTGTCATGCTGGAGTTGCCCACTCTCACTCGTGTGTGCCATTCCTTCAGCTAGCTGCCTGGATCACTGTATGGTGCCAGCTGCCCAGCTCGCTCCCTGTAATGTAGCCAACGTATACGAAGAGCAGAAAGTCCCTGTCAACATGATTCGCTCAGTAGTGGTGAAGAACTGAACGAAAGGGAAATCCAAAGTTTATTTACTTGTTTACCATGCCTATCCAAATGAATAGTTATGCAGTTTGGTAGCTCCGCTGTTTCAACAGCAAACATGGCCGCTGTTTGTCTAAAACATTGTGTCATCGCTCTGGTGGTCCTAACTCAGGATGGATTCGTTACTGAACCGCCCCCGGCATCATGGTTAACGGGTGTTAGGGAAAGTCCTTTCGACTATAGGTACTAAATTGAATCAAATGTTTAGCAGTGGGAAAGTGCTATTGATTCGTTATTTATGCTCCATTATGCTCAACTGAGGCCAGTTATATAAGGGCGGCCATGCATGTAGGTTCTGTTCTGAATGGTGTGTTACCTGCTTGCCTACCTGTAATGAAACCGCTCTATGATACCTCGGCTTGAGTATCGGCCTCAAATTTGTGTCTTGAAGGGAGGTCATGATAAAACCTCAAAAATACTGCTTGTGGACTGCCCTATCTCAGCTGATAACTGCCCGTAAGCCACATGTTTTGATACACAAGATACCGTTTCAAAAACCAGATACAAACAGGCAACAAGCGCCGCGAGAATGGCTTACGTACACATGCATACAGTATGCTGTGGAGCTTAACATAGCGATCTGGCCAAATTCCCAGAGGAGTGCGTAGCAAGCGTTGCTGACATCAATCAATCCTTAACAGGCCTACTGTCAGTGTTAGTCACTAGAACTCCATTAACAAACCTCAGGCTCTAACTTGCGAGCTGCGAGTAGTCCTACGATGAAGTGACTGAGCAAGGGTTGTCTGTACGCTACCATGTGGCTCAATCAGGGATGTCCAGATATATTGCCTAGATATTTCACTAATCGCTGCTGCCAGTGTCTTTTTAATTTAATTCCTTTGGCACATTTTTTGTGCGAAGAGGACTCCCAAGTGAACTCGGGTCTGGGCCACCTCCCGGGTACCTGCATCTGAAGCAATGTGACATTCTTTATAGAACACCAAACTGATGCTGACTACCCAGCTACACGATTGTGGTCAGACAATTAAGTTTTGTCTTTTAAGACTTGAGTCTTGTCATCTATTCGTCCAAAAGAGAGCAATGATGATAAGAAAGATTAGTTTCAATCTATGAAAACATTGTATAGGATTGCTGTTGTGCAGCCGGTACAATTGTGTGCATTAGTTATACATTTGATCTGTGCAGACCCACAATGCCTACTATTCAGTATTCAGAAAATACCTAAAGCTCTCTCGCTCTCTCTTAGCCAATAGAATTCAATGCAGGCGGGACACGCTTTATGCGTTGCGCGCTTGTTATGGTCAGAACCACCTAGTTGTTATTGCATGCAGTACTAGGCTACAGTGAGGCTACATAGCTGATTACGGCTGATCATTAACGCATGGCGATCTTGATGACAAGCAGGGCGTTATTAGTATTCAATCATTACCTGTACTAGATCTAACTGACGGATTATAGTACTACTGAGACATGTAAGTTTTCTTATATGTTGGCCTTTTTGTCATTAGTATTCTGTTTCTAGTTGTCGTGTTGTACTTGTCTATTCACCATGGGTCTTGCAAACCTTGACTTGTTCTCAGACTAGGCTTGTTTCTAGCTCTGGCCTAAGCACTGACCTTCTTAAATCCAAAGGTATGCTATGTTGGTGTTGTGTGAATTCGCACAAGTCTCAAAGATGAACTGAGCGGGTCAATGCGGACTAGTGATTACTAACTAGGAGGCATAATGATAGATAGTGTTTTGATGGTTGCTGCCGCGACAGTTTGATATTAAACAGGCATAAAGCGGTGGTGGTCTGAGACCTTTCTTTAAAAAGAGAAGCCCGTGGTAAATTAGATTCCCTGATTCTGTTTACTAGTGGCAGTTACCCGTACACCAGCTGATTTGTGTACCTCAAGGTTTCCAATCTGCTCCCATTCTGCTAACTGAGGACTTGTTATCGTTTGAAGTAGGTAGGTTGACTCTCATGAAGAGTAAACAGTGGTCAGTTTGCTAAATAGAAGATAACTGGTCTGGTGAGTTACCGTAGGTACACCCACCACATCTCATCTCTACAAACACACTGGTTACATAAAGCTACACTAGCTCCCATATACCCACCCTCCTCCCAATCCGAGTCACCTGGTTCCGTGTGGAGCCTGTTACAGACCCTTATTACGCTGTGATATATAGCCTTTGTACCACTGATGTAGAGCCCTCATCATGACAGTAGAGTTTTTTCCAATGTATCATCGTCTGACTCGGGCGAAGGATTGTCACTCGCGGCCAGACTACGCTTGTCCTACACCCATACAATTGTGCATTCTTTACATGGCCTCACAATGATTGATGTTTATATTAGCCACCTACTGTTGCAACGAGCTTACACAACTTGAGCATGTGAGTGCAGCTGGGAGAATGTTCCTCTATCCATGCTCACTATAATATACAATTGTCATTAGTTATTTTGAAAGGCTGAACTACTGGCCTACCATTTGATCAATATCAGATGCAGAAGCTGACTCGGCTGATTGTAGGCTTGTAGCCCCGCTCATATGTTAGAGATTGTCTATGCCTGTAGAATACAGGTACCAGCAGCCATCAGCTCAATCAACTGACAGTTATTGTTAGATTACTTCAGTCTGACCATTGGGTGCGCTAATGGTATAGACTATGCCTTGGGTACTTGAAAACCAAACCAATGCGTGGTTAGTTAGGCAGATCTGAGTTGACTATCGAACAACCTAAACCAGAACTATTGGAAATTCGCTCAAAGCGTTAGCCCAATGGAGTAACAACTCGGTATGCTAGCCATCTCCTAGTTACTCCAGTAGTTAGTAGATTACACTCATTATCACTTATCAGTGTTTGACATTTTTTTCCATCACACATTTTATAAGGTGATAGGATTAGGTGAAAGGCGGCCCTTAGTGCGGAGCTATTTTACTTTCTACTAGGGTCAGTACTAACACAGTTGGCACCGTTTCCTGCAGTTTGATGGTTATGGAGATAGTATATGATTGCTATACAAGTGACTCCTGGTACGGTGCCAGATTATACATTGGTATATTGGTACCCTATTGCTCCACTGAAATAGTTTTATCTTCCACGCTATGAATAATGATTACTATGTACTGGCAGAATAAACCACACGATGGTCATGAATCTGGTAGTATCCTAGTAAAGATGGGTAGTTCTGAAACATTGGAAAACTAGTCTAGTCAGTCTTTATTCACCAATGCAGAAAAACGACGCGCAAGCTGTATTTATGTTATGACATGCTGAAATGCCCTTTCGTCCAACACTAAGATGTACTGGTTGTCAACTGAACATCAGTAGTGTGGGTATGTTTTCAGGGAAACAATCAGCAACACTTTGCTCTAGGAAATCCTTATTCTATCAAACCTTTCCTCGCAGCGATTCTCAATTAAGGAGATTTGTGTCTTTTTCTCGCTCATTTTACCGAACTATCCGTCTGTTTGAGTTCAATCTAAACTAACTTTCAGTTCAGAAGACTGAATCTATACACCACAATCAAAATCAATGAGATATTGCTTGGTGCACCAATCTGTCCAGCATCTCTAAATGTAACGTGCAGTGTTTTTAGTCCACAGTGCCACTTTGGAACTAGCAAAGAATACTCTAGTGTTCTTGATTTTCGACTGCGATCGATCACCAGAGTTTCGGCCTGACTGCATTGCATTCCAAAGCCAGTACTCCATAATTTTCTCCAGTTGAGCGAAATTGCTAGCTTGCATAGTTTATTAGTGGGTATGTGTGACTACATTTAAGACGAGTAACAGTTTGCTCCCAACCTACCGCTGTGCCAATTACTAGGTAACTTGTGCAGTAGCAGCTTCTGGCTCAGTACATTATTGTTCACACATTATGTTTAGGTTTTTTGTTGACTTTGATTGTGACAACCAATGCACGCCTCTGAATGAATGAATGAATGCCTTCAGTATTTTTCGATTAAACTATGATAATAGAAGGAATGGGCCGGCCTCTTACGCCTTTTGAATTTTCTCATGATGAAAGCCTAGTGACTCATAGTATGCAGCGTGAGCTTGTGGTGTGCGTTCTTTGGCATTATATCTAACTGTGGTTTGGTCAAGTCTAGGTATGCACCACTGCTATCTCTTTCTTGACCTACAGCAGCCACCGCAACAAGATGCTCAATTCCTCCAGTCAGGTACTGTGACTTCGGGATTTTATAATGTTCACCTTCTCTGACAAGCTTGGATTGCAATTCCTTCAAAGCTTCAGAGATACACGCTATCAATCAGTGAGAGTTGAAGTCAGCCTAAAACTCTTGCCAGCGCTGAACTCAATGAATTTGTTTCAGGCATATGGGTTAAACAGAAGTCTGTTGGAATTAAATTCCCATTTTCTCATCCCTGGCAACCAACTTGTGTGAGTTGTAGGTCTAGTGTGCTACTGCCTTGGGATTGGGATTGCCTCTGGTAGCTCAGGATAGGCTCTGTTCGTAGCATAGTAGGTTGAAATCCTTCTGTTTCATCCATGCCGTAGTTTTTCACTGAGAACTGTCTCACAGTAGTGGGCAGGTGATCAAGATGGCATGGCTCATCCATTGAGACAGCTGTTGAAGTAGTTCCTAATCTAAAAACCCATATCCTAGAATTATGATGACCATAATGGTCAGCCTGCACTCAACTGACTGCGGTTTTGAGGCTATGATTTGTCACTCTTTGCAGTAACCAAAGGAGGCCTCGGATGCCAGGAGTATAATTCTAGTATCTATAGATTCAAACTCGGTGATAAGCGAGTGGTGTTTATACAGAGTCGCAGTCAGCTGTTCACAGAGGCAGACGGCTCAGAAGTCATTCTCTCCAAACACTCTATAGTGAGGTGAGCTTATGATTCAATGGTAGGCATTGTCCGCAGCAGGAGTCAGGGGGTTTACCTGAAACTAGTGACAATGAACTAACCACTTCTGAGACCTGAAAATGGTCGGCAGGTCACTGAGACCAAGTAAGCGTAACAGGGATTATCCATGCGACCCTCTCTTACCATCGGGGCTTATGCTGAGGAGATCGCTCGCTCGTTAGCTCTCTACAATCCTTTTCAATAAGCTTACTAGTTTACCGCAAAAATGGAAATGTTGTGGCAGGCTTGACTAGTTTAGACCCAATAGCGTATGATTCATGTTAATTCCAGCGGAAATAGAGTATGACTGCGTTATCCAACAGAATATGTTAGGACAGCAGCTAATAAATATGCATGAATATAACTAAAAAATAATGTCCTCCTCAGGAAACATGAAGCTCGTCATAACCCGGGGGGGGGGGGGGGGAAGACTGTCGGCGATACCATACAGATCACTGCCCGATTAAAATGACTTTGATTTGTAGGGAATGCGACTCCACCGAGCTTAAGGGGTCGGCATCGACCAGTCTTATGAAGTCTATCATTGGACCAACACTGACGAGTCAGAATAGCGGGAACTCGCTGCCACCAACTGGTTATATGCCTAATTCGCCATACAACACAGGCTATCCGACTGGCGTCACAGGGCCTGCACCCATCCGAACTCACAGGAACAGTAACAGCCTCAACATGGCACTCATGTCCGGTATGCAAGGTACATCAGGCCTATACTGCTTTATAGGCCCCTTTACCACTTGATGCTGCAGTATCTGTGCATTACCATCTCATTCATGCCGCTAGTCTTCACTACACAATCCGTGAACCAGATCTCATAATGAATTAATCGGTTGTACTCCAGTGTGAAACTTTAACATGATGTTGCTAGCTTTCACGCTGGTTCTGTCGTGATTGAATGTTGCTTTCCTTTCTCGCTGCTTGATACGCTGCTTGATACGCCTTGTATTTTGAGCCCTGAATGTCATGTCATCACTGCGAGTCTGTATTGAGACTGCCAAGGATTGATTGCTGCATATGATGAGAGGAGTCAGACCTTCTTGTCAGACTTTATGGAGCGGATTTGGTTATGAAATGCTCGTACCTGGATCTCTTCCCATAATCGAATGCTCAGGGATGGTTATCATACACCCATAACACTAATGTTGGCGCTATTTTATCTGCACTATTTTAGGCAGAATGTTAGTACTTATTGATTCCATTCGCAGCTACTTGGGTTACTATAATACACTCAATTTAGGGATGGAGTCGCTCGCCTAGGCACTCTTCCTCTATCTTATTTCAGTATTACTCTTTTTGAGACTTTGGCAATCTTTCAGTTGCTTAGAAACTACATTGATAGGGCCTACAGTTGCATTTTCCACTGGTCTATCTAATGTCTACTTTGTGTGGTACTGGTCTTTAGCCCAAGAATGCACTTTGGTGGCAGGAGAGGCTAGCACGCATTGAACTCCTTGTACCTTTGTTCCGATGGCTGATCTGGTTTATTATTTTGGATGATTACTAAGGCCCAAGGGTTTTGGGTACACCTATGTGATCTACCAACAATAATGGCTATGACCCTCTAGAATTTTAGTTAGCTATTCAAGCCGGCCATGTCATTGAGCCTGCATGTACGGCATGCCATATCCACTAACTACTACACAGAATTGTCTTGAATATTAATGCTTGGCTGACTAGATTTATCACCAAAAGAGCCAAGACTAGCATACCAAACAGGCTAGCCTGAGGTAAGCTTTCATTGACAATGGATTTGTTGTTTGACAAGTAGTAGTAGTAGTAGTAGTAGTAGTAGTAGTAACGGGCAAGTCAAACCTCTGCAGCATTGATCAATAATAATACACTTGTTATAACTTACAATTAAGACAGATTCCCATGGGGCACTGTGTGTATGCCGTCACTAGTGTTATTAATGCCAGCCTCGACCATTTAGAAAAAGCCATTGGCTCTTATCTCTTGGCTTCCTGGCACAACCCTCAGCATTCTCTGGTAAGAGAGTTTACCACAGTTAGCCACAGTATACTGGTAGAATGACGAATGACTACCACAGTTCAACAGTCTTCTCATAACCCTGAGATGCACAATGCTTGGGTAAAGTTCTACTAGGATAGCCGAGATGGCCAGGGTAGCGACTACGCACAGAAAATGTCAAAATCATGTCATTATTTAAAAACGTTTGGATGCCTGGTGAGTGAAAGTCATCTTGTTTACAATTCTCAAAAATACTGAAACTATTACTGAGCGACTCCTGAATAGTTTGTGTGAAATAGGGTATCTCGGAGAAAACAGACAGGATTAGACAGATTATTGTTTCATAATGCGCGGAATTTAATCCATAATCCAAAACCAAACTGCTAGTAGGAAAACCACAGTTTATAGCCTACCCCTGTGATTTAAAGCTAAGTTTTCACCCTGTATAACAAGACAACAAGGTTACGAAGTTATTGTATTATATTTTTCCTGGATGACTCACTTCACGGTACTAACTAGTACATATATCTGTTTAAAATCTCCATGATGGGGAAAGTGTGTGAAGAATGCCTCTCAAAATGCTCATGCTCTCACTTCACCTCCTCATGCTGTTCAACAATGAGCGCACGAGCGCATGAAGGAGAAAATTATTGGGATTTGACCAGGTTGGAGCCTCCATTAGCTTGCTGCTTGAGTCCACTTTGCCAGGTACCGCGATGTTGTCTATCTTGGTTTTTCATAACCTTTGAGCCCAACTGATGGTCAGGAAAACAGAGATATAGAGTGATTGCTTTCATGTCATGGTTAACCAGGTCCACTGACCAATCGAGTCTTGCCATATAGAGATCAGTGGTACTGCGATTGTGTAGATTCACTGGAATCAATCATGTAGTGAGTGATGCTCCCTTTTCACCATTACGGGATAGCTCCAGTAGGCATGTCAAAAAAATTGTGATCAATGGCCAAATGCTTACAGCAGTTTTTCGAGCAAGCCCCAGTTTATGCTGCCCTGCAGCTGATCCTGGCTGCCTGATCTCTCTTTGTGGAATTGCCCTATGTCGGTAATGGATATCGTCCGATGGGCTATCTGTAGCACTGTATAGATCCAACATAAAAAATGAAGACATCAAATTAGTGTTAATGCATAGAATGAATTTGCAAACAGCAAAAATACCGTCATTTTCTGTTCTGCTCATGTAAGTCTCTATAGAGAGGCGGCAGTTTGGATGACAGATCTGTCTGGAGATAAGCATGAATCTGAACTGAAATCGCTAAGCTTTGCCTACCGTCGTATTGGGTCATCCATTTGAGGCAGTAGGTGTAAAACAAATACCTACATTAGACTGAGACAATCGTCAAGCTATGAGACCACATTTACCATTTCACTATAAACGTAACCATTGGGGCCTATAATCCATGCAGTGAGGGTCCTTCAGTAGCTAAAGCGATACCCAAAGATGCTGCTCACGGTTTGATCTTTTTTTGCTTGATCATCAGCAATACATGTACATGGGCGATGGATGTCTCACTTTGCCTATAGCAAGATAATTGCCAGTATCCCAATTTGTAGTTTGTGTAAGAGGTCTTTCCTTAGTTTGAATAACGAATTGTTGGTGGTTGTACTCTCCATAGGGCTACGTATGGTAGTTCTCACATACATAGGCCTCAAGATCAGGTCCTGTTAGCCTTCACGTTCAGTTTAATTTCACTCATTTCTGGGAACTTTTTTCAGGTGGGCCTCTACCGGATGTGAACTTCAACGATATGCCCGGGAATGTTGGAAACTGGACCGACATGTATGACGGTAGATCCACCAATCAGTGGCCTTCTAGATCGAACGCGAACCCACATAACAACATGCGGAGTCGTCATGGCAGCGGCTTCAACAACACTTCTTCTCCACCCATGATGGGAGGATATATAGGAGGAGGCATGCAGCAGAACAACATGGCATCCAGTATGACTAGTATGTGTGAGTGTCAATTCCGTATATGCGCGCCTATGCTCAGCATATGGAGTTATCTTCTCTCGTCAGATTGATATTCCGGTTGACCGAGAGGCCAGCGATTCCATGGCCGACTTTCCTAACCAACGATTGTGATTCACACTGTGGCGATGCCAATACCGTCGAGGTTTAGTCTTCTCACTCTAGACCGGTGGAAAGTTGGGGTCATACACTCACGTCAACTGATGTGACTAGCAACTGTGCATAGTACTATATAGTTAATTTGGACTAGTTCAATTGGTATCATCCCAACGTGAAGCTGAAATTGCATCAAAAATTGCTTGCAGTTAATTTTAGAAGCAATCATCTCTGGCAACACAGATTTGCAAAAAAAGTTCTCTGAAACTGATTTTGCCTATTTTTGTTGCAGTTGATCCCAACCGAATGTCGCAGCCTAATAACGGAATGGGCAGACGACCCACCAACCCGATTGAGAATTCTGCTTCATCAGGCAGTACTGTTATGCTGAGACAACTCCTATCAACTGAGGGTGAGTTCTTTTCTAAAGTTCCTGACATTAATTTGGTATCCCCATTTTAGAAGCCTCAATGATGGAACTGTAAGGCATTGATGAGAGGGATTTTGAGAACACTTCTTCGTAGTAACTGATTAATGCTGACTGGTTGATATGCTTACATTTTATTGTGCGAAAGCGAATAGATACACATTTTAAAAAACATGACGTAAGATAGAAGAGCAAAAGGGCAACCTACTAGCCAGTAGGAGACTAAAGTGGTTGCTACCCGACTAAAAAAATGACTTGCGCGTCACTGCCCGCCCATGAAGGCAAGACTAGGTTGAGTGCTAACCCCATACCCGTCATCGCCTAAACGACCACAGTCGGCCGCCCAGCCAGACCATCCCGAACCTCAACGGAGCGTTCATCCAATCTTGCTGCAGATCTTGACTACAGCTCATCCTCATCGGATTTGTTCACAAAAGGTTTTATATTTATACAATTTTTAATATAATTTTTTTATATTTATGCACGACAATAAAGAGCAAGCCTGTATTCATTGGGGTTCAAATTTCATCCGCCATCTGGTTCGTATGCAGAATGCGAAACTTGGCTGTGTGTATCTTGTCAGGAATTTGCACTGTATAGGTTTAGTTTCAGCTGCAGAGAGTGAGATTTATACCAAAAAAAAGATTCCAGTTATTCGAGGGCCAAATTGATGAATATCTGTGTTTCATACTATGAAAGGAATAAACGGAATCAAATAAATTAGCGCAAATAAGAACAGAGCATAGACTCGGCATAGGAGATATAATAGGTCTATAATAATTTAATCTGCGACAATAGGTGGTAGAAGTCTATTGAAGGAAAAATAAACCTGTGGAGTTATCATCCCTGGTTATAAACTCTAGTGTGTCTCCGTTTATAGAGATCAGCACGAGCAGTCCGGGTAATAGTTCAGTGCAGCCAGCAGTCACCACGTCCAGCAGTAATATACCCAAGGATATAGTTCTGCGAACACTCCTCGCGTCGGACGACGAAGATGAGCTCCCGGCACCTCTGTCGCTCTGCAGACCTATCAAGTCAGACGGCGCCTCACCATCCTCCACCTCGACACCTTCCCAGAATTCCACTGAGCCCGTGCTTCTAAAGGTAAGTGGATTTCTCAACTGGCAGGAAAATATCTGTATTTATATTTTTAGTGTTTTTAATATGCTTAGCCTATATGTCCCTTATGTCAAAGGTAAAGAAATGGTAGAAGGCACGGAAATGAACGCTGCCCGCTCAAAGAGAGTGCTCTGTTTGAATGTTCTTCTGCCATTGGAGTATTGGATATGGTGCCTAAGTGTATTGGTCTTGGTCTGTGGTAGGAATGTTGGCTAGATCACCACTGGCCTAGTCTGAGCCGGTATGAAAGTGATGTTTTGCAAACAGAGTTGACATTGAGGTTGCCTCTAGAGCTAGGAGTTGTAACTCTTCTGAAACTCCTAGCTAGCACACTACATTTTACTGAATATGTTTGAGCATTCAGTTATATCCTTATGGGTCCAAGTCAATGA
>Ga0224511_10002723_pt1 | contig 12139 bp, 5 predicted proteins | sample SF_May12_sed_USG_2_FD_169988 | JGI IMG/M metagenome (GOLD analysis project Ga0224511, IMG submission 169988) | Sediment microbial communities from San Francisco Bay, California, United States - SF_May12_sed_USGS_8_1 | ecosystem: Environmental > Aquatic > Marine > Sediment | place: USA... | reverse complement strand
ATCGTCAAACAAAAAAGAAATAATAATATAACAAAACACCGACACATATTGTAAAATACGCCTACAAGTATACCCGATATGTACCGATGAAAATGTTGACTGCCAATAATTTTCGCTTATTGTTTACCTACAATACTGGCTACATTCTTAATATAACTAGTCTCGGAAGGTTATATACTTTTACGGAAAGCGTCGTTATTTAATCTTTTTTTCGTAGTCCATATTTAAATATAGATTGGCTACTGAAGCCCAGCATCCGGAATATATCGCTGGAAGCGATATCATATTTTAAATTTCTCGCTAAATGCGCATTATACCGGTAGATCTACACGTATTTTTTGGCATTAGGTTTTTTAATTGGTAAACTTACTTTTGTGTCTTCTACGTGATTATAACCATTGACAGGATCGTACACTGGCGTTTTAAAATAATGCACTAAATTTGGAAATTTTGTAAAATCTACAAAGATACTCTTTATCGAGTCAAATGATCGTAATGCTCACTGTCGAATCAGATGATCGTTATGATCACTGCGAATCAGATGATCGTTATGATCACTGTCGAGTCAGATAATCGTTATGATCACTGTCGAATCAGATGATCGTTATGATCACTGTCGAGTCAGATGATCGTTATGATCAGTGTCGAATCAGATGATCGTTATGATCACTGTCGAATCAGATGATCGTTATGATCAGTGTCGAATCAGATGATCGTTATGATCACTGTCGAATCAGATGATCGTTATGATCACTGTCGAATCAGATGATCGTTATGATCACTGTCGAATCAGATGATCGTTATGATCACTGTCGAGTCAGATGATCGGTATTTTCTTTTATCTTGTAAGGTGGTAAAAATTTATAGTTCACTGTTGTCTGAAATTTTTCACTTCAGTGAAAAGTATAATTGTTATGCCGGTGCCTCTATGACACTGGCGTTGTTCTGTACTCCGGCATTCTTTTTAGTAAACGCAACGTTACGTTTATAGAGCTGGGCACAAACGACGTCAATATGACGATGTCATTGCGTGATTGTTTTCCGCGTTAAAACGTTTTTGGCTATTTTAGTCTAAAAGAAACAGAAAAATTGTTACATGTTAGGCGTAAGATTAAAATTTATTTCACAGTGATCATAGAAAGCAATATTTTCACGAGTGGCGTCTATATCACTGTTGAGATGATCGGTGTTATCACTATCGAGAAAAACGATCGGTATAATCATTGTCGAGTCAGAGGGTCGGTATGATCACAGTCGAGTCAGATGATCGGTATGATCACTGTCGATTGAGATAATCGTTATTATCACTGTCGAGTGAGATAATTGTTATTATCACTGTCGAGTCAGATGATCGTTATTATCACACTCGAGTCAGATGATCGGTATGATCACTGTCGAGTCAGATGATCGGTATGATCACTGTCGAGTCAGGCGATCGTTATTATCAATGTCAAGTAAGATGATCGTAATTATCACTGTCGAGTAAGATGATCGTTATTATCACTGTCGAGTCAGATGATCGTTATTATCACTGTCGAGTCAGATGATCGGTATGATCACTGTCAAGTCAGATGACTAATAATACATTCAACAATACCGAAATTCTAAATGCGTAAATAAAACATATAACATTTATAAAAATTATTTACAATCATAACACATATTTAAATCTCGCGAATAAGTAAAAAGTAATGTTTAAAATGTATTTGAAATTTAAATAACATAACATTCCTATACATGTATCTCGATTATTTTTTGTACAATAACTAACATCAAACACAAATCATAGATGAAAACCTTTTAAAGAGCAAATGCCGCACCGACCTCGTTTCGCAACACACTTCATGCACAACCAATCAATATTCCTCTTTCATATAATCCTAACCACATAATTGTAAATGAACTAAAACATTGTACACGCAACGCTAAGTATTCTTTTTTAATTTTGCGCGGTAAAATGTCAGTGCGTTGCACTATGAAAAATTCTGTATCGGGGATCTACTGTATATCCAGTTATAAACAACTACTCAAATTGTCATTTAGATTTGACCAGGGATGGAGATTTTACACATCATATACAGAGTTACTGAACTGAGTAATTCTACAGGAATTGCCAAACTGCTGTTCCTGAACTTTTAAATCCCACTGTGTTCTTCAATGGACCGTTCCACAACTGTCAATCATGATTATTTATAACAGTAAATGGTCAATTTTAATCCAATAGATTAGAATTATATTGTCAGGTGACAATCTGACCTAGAAAACACAAAAGAAAGACCCCTTCACAAGCCTTCACAAGATCAAAGCAAATCTACCGCACTGGGCGGAGTTTGAAAATTTGCGGAACGGTGCATTGTAATATTTTCAAAGTTTTATTTTGTAAAGAATAATACAATATTTATATATTTTATTAGTGTTTTGGAATTGTAAACAATGTCCCTCGATTTTTTTGTCATTACCGCAACGACAACACAAAAAGGAAAATATTAGAAAATAAAAAAGCGCAAAAAGACTCATCATATATAAGACCATCCATTGAACATTTTTTGACTGGGATTAATTTCTGATATTATTTACATACGATCACACCAAGATAGCAAAGTTCAAAATTTGTTCCCATATTTTTAACCCTGTCATTACGTTATTTATTATGTTATAAGGAATATAACGTGCTTCAAATAAATAATATTAAACAAAAAACGGTAATTACCGCAACGACAACATAATGGCATATGACTTAAGTTAGCTTTTGTAGCCCTTACATGCATATCTGAGCTTATGTGTCTTTCGCCGAACCCACTTGCAGTGAGCTCAACTTAGTCGACACCTTTTTCAGACTCGGCGAGTGTGCGTCCGTCCGTGCGACCGACCGTGCATCATTGAATCTTGGGAATTTCTTAATGACGTCACTAGATTGCTGGAAATGACGTCACTGTCATACACAAGTTGGCGAAACGCAGCCCCACTGTACACCACGGTAGCGTTTTATTCCGTCCTTCTCTACATTACTTTTATTTGTTCATTTTTTAATTATTCATGCAAGGTGGTTTTAAATTTATTTTATGAAATAAAAAGAAAAATCAGCAATATTTCATATAAATTTTATCATAGACACTTTTTAATACTACATGAAAGGTAAGGGAGGTAATCCTGCGAGGGGCTCCCCCATGAGGTTAAAAGTAGTCCTTGCATCGGACAAACAGTGACTAATACGGATTTTATCAGTCACTGTTTCAAACAGTGAATTACCGTTTTTATTTCACTGATATTTCTCTATAAACGTCCGGAAAGCATATAATAAATAGCTTGTAATTGCTGTAATTTTATCAAAGTCATTGCATTAACTGTGAATTTTAATTACTTATGTCGTATAAGTTCACGGTATATAAACTACTTAATTAAAGCAACACGATGGAAGGAAAATATTAGGAAAGCCTCGAAGGAATGTGGACTGGAATGCGTTTACTCATACTGTGACGACATGCTGCATATCTGACCTACATTATATGGGAATGATGAGTCCGGTGGCAGATGCAAAACAAGCGCTTTAGAGACGATTGCATTTTTATTGAGAGATCCAAATTAAAATGAAATGAATCGAGCAAGCTGTTGCCTAATGCAATTCTTTTTCACATCCCGAAATTTCCCATGTGTACACTGAATAAAATCATCAATACGGACCGTGTCTCAAAAATTGAGCATCAAAACCCCTAGTGATCATTGTTTCTTAATATTTAAACGTTGTTTTGAACAACGTATGCACAGCTTTTAACTAAATATTTAATCTCGGCCTTCAGAGAAGTCGGTTTTAAATGGAAAACATTGCAGTAATCACTGGTAAGGCGTAAACTAAAATATTAAATGTTTCCCCCGAGCAACCGACGCACCAAAAGCCGCGACTCAAAAATATGCTTTACAGTTTCGACAGTAATTCCTTCCGATCTCTAGGACTAAATCTTCCACAAAAGTGTTACAAATGCAATGAAACAATAGTTGAGTCTAATCATCGAAGCCCAGTCTGCGAATTAGTCTAAAAGCCCGAAGCACGAGTCGAGTAAAAGGCCGGTCGGTCGATTAGAATTGTATAAAAGGTAGCCCGACCGGTCGATTTAAAGTTTGGAGTAAAATTCTAAATGAAGAAACAAATTAACATAAATACTGATTGTGGAGTCATTTGTTCGTAAGAAAACACAACCAAGATTAAAATAAGTGCAAGTCAACGCATTTCTAATATGATTTGTATGAATTATTACCACATCAAAAAGTTTGGACTATTAAAATTTCATTCGGGCTATTGAAAATTTTATTTAAATAGCCCAAAGGGCTATAGTCGAAAAATAACGCGCAGACTGTCGAAGCCTCCTACGAAATGGAAACATTCATTGAATTGTAATGACAGCGTGCAGTCTCTTTATGAACTGACATATTTGCCAGATGGAACTCCTCGACATAACACGACTAAAGTCATAACAGCCTTCTTTGAGCACCGTTTCTACAGTCCTTGTACCATGTTTGTTGGTTCACCTAAATATTAGGCATAAGGTGAACTCCTTATGTTGAAGTGTCTTAAAACTAAGGCTTCATCATTACACGACAAAACAACAATTTTGATATTTTACATTCAACACGGTAAATGCATTAATGCTATAGCATAGGACCATATATAATTGCTTTATGTCATCTAATTTAAAACCAGCAAGTGGTAACGAGAGACCCCGAGTGTAAAATGCTAGTTCATTAATGTTGCTCCCTTGTACATGTTCATTTTGTCTGAAAATAAAAAAGATAAAACAATTTCAAATGTGTGGGACGAAATACAACCAATGTATTAACTTATATTGCACTGTAACACATAAATATGAGACCGTATACGGAGATATATACCATACAACGATTTTGTTACAAAAATTCACCTTTTAAATCATTCCTTCTGTTACTATGGAAATCGTAGAACGTACCCGTTTACGCAAGATTCAAGAAAAGATCAACCGGTATAGAGTCATCGAGATTTTCTTACCGAATGCAGAAGAAGACATGTTGTTCCGTCAGGATTCGGTCCCAGATGGAAGATGAATTTGGAATGTTCGACACTACTGCGAATTAATAAAAACCTGTGAAACAAATCCTGCATATATATATATGAATGTCAAGGTATGTGAAAAATCTTGGAAAATATATCAAGAGAAAGAAATGAAGGCTACAAGTACATCGGAAATGTCAATGACAAGTACACAACTTGAAAAGAAACTAACTGAACTTGATGATGCAGTCTAACTAAACTCACAAATTGATTTTCTTACAACTAAAACGAAAAAGATTAAAACTTTTAAGACGGAATTTGCTGTAAAAAGTATGATTAATGTAGAATAAATTGTAGTACATGTACCAGTAGATATAAAGAAAAGTGGAACGTTGTAAATAATGGCATAAACATGTAGGTATAGTTGTGATTCTTTTTCTTCAAAGTCTGAGGTTTAAAGTTTGATATTAATATTCTCCTTACATATTTGTAAATTTAGTCATGTCATAGTTGTAAAAACTGTTTTGAAGGGTTTTAAATACGAGAAGTTTTTAAATAAGTTTGCATAAGTTTCCATTGTATCGTCGTTTTGTTATAAATTACACTTGAGTCGAAATCAATTTCACCTTTGCTCACCTAATACAGTTTGAGTCATCTTGACGCATTGTCGGCTTCATTTGTAAATGAAGAGTATTTATTTTGTGTTTTGATAAAAAAGAGATCCCATTAAACTATTTCTACCGTCTACATGTATCATTACTGCAGGGCTAGATGTCTACAGTGTTAGATTGCTAGGGTTGATGGTCTGAGTAGTGACGGTGTACTTTTAAACAAAATATTAAAGAGAATAAGTGACCTTTAATAGAGGCTCTGTTATTCTCAGTCACTTCTCATTGCGTGATTTAAAAATGTATGCCAGTGGCGTGATAAATTTTAATAGACAACTAGGGCAACATATTATGCTACAGATTCGTTATTTATCATATATATTTAATACTGGTTTTATTACATACCCTGCAAAGTTTTTTATCATTACCATTTGACATTTTCAGCAGAACCAATGGCAAAAAGTTCTGCGTTTTCAACTGGTATTACGTCATTATTGCGTACATGGTTTGTTTACATTTTGTTTAAATACTGTATGCTTGTCGATAGAGAAAAACAAAATACTTATTGTTTCTGTAGCGAATCAAATCTACATCGAGGTGTTGTTTAAAGATAATAGGTCTGTATCTTTATACCCTTATACTCGGTTTTAAATCTTGCAATGTGTTAAGTATACTATGTAAATTATTATTGCAAATTTTTTTTGCAAAACTTAGTGACAAACAATGTGTTTTTGGGCAAAAAAGTAAAAAACCAATAACTAGAAAAAAGTTTCTTATTTATTATTTCTTTTTCTATTTTAGCACGAAAATAGCAGTCAGGTAGGAAAATAGACCATTAATTAACGGAACTATTTGTACATGAATTCGTAACACAATTCACAAATAAATATAGATACATGTATTGCTAGACAATATGATAACATTAGTTGCCGCGATATGTATTAACCGGGCGAGTTCCGGGCACCGGCTTTTACCGATCTCAGTCAACATTTTGAATCCATTGTATCACATTTCTGAAAACAATGGACGACATGTATGATTGCAACACATTGCCAATGGACCGTTCCGCAACTGTCAATCATGATCATTTATAACAGTACATGGTCAATTTTAATCCAATAGATTAGGATTATATTGTCAGGTCAGGTGACAATTTGACCCAGAAAACACAAAAGAAAGACCCCTTCACAAGCCTTTACAAGATAAAAGCAAATCTACCGCATTGGGCGGAGTTTGAAACTTTGCGGAACGGTGCATACATACAAGTATCAAACACACCATGTTTGGGTAAATGCTCTGAAAAGGTAGGTAACTGAAACACAACGGTTTGTGAAAATGAACTCTATTGTGAGACAAGACAACGATTTTGAAGCAACCATTCTGAGTATTAAAATCAAGCAATATATAGGTTGAGTCGATGCAACATTATTTATAACGACTAGAAAGCGACTTTAAGATACATGTTAATATAAATGTCTTTTAGATAAAGTTTCTTTTTTGACAGTCTGCAACGAGTCGGTTGTTCCGAGAAACGGAATATCATTCCATTTTTTCCTATGTATCATACAGCTGATGTATAAAATGCTATTCTTGTATTTTATATTGACAAGACTAAATTATTCAACTAATGTCTTTATAGATTTCTGAGAGAAAAGTTATTAATACACAAAAATATATAGTCTGTTCTTGTTTCACTTTTTTAATCTTAATTTCCTGTTTTAATTTTGATGTTCATTAGCTTGTAATCTAATACAAAACTGCAAATGTATGTTGGACGAAATAATCTGTTTTACAATAGGTTTTATTCGAACTGAGCGTTTTATACTCGATATGTAAATGAAAAGTGTGTTTATTAAAATATAAGCTTTAACAGAGAATTGCACACATTGAATGAAACGTTATGATCCATGACAAGTAAGATGATCGGTATGATTAATGTCGAATCAGATTATTTAAAATATAGGTTTTCGATTATTTTACTTGTGTGTGTGTGTGTAATTCACAATACCAGACTGCAGGTGGGCCGAATTCTGGTTCACGAACATTAACATGTCCAGTATATGTTCTCACTGCTTCATTCGTGTTTTTAGGAACTTTATTTTATTTCAAGTCCAAAATTAAACAATTATAATGTTGAATGTATAAATAAATATAACATTTTGATAAATTCTGTTTATAATCGTATTACACAGTTTGAAATATAGCTAACAAATTTAAAAGTAGTATTTTAAACATATATTGGAAATTTAAATAAAATAAAATTCCTCTCTAGCCTCTAACTTCTGGAAAACAGTTCGAATGAAATCGAGCATCATCATTTTAAATATCGGTTATCGCTTTACCACATACTCGTTTTTGTTTAAGATTGACTCAAAACAGAGTTTGCAAACACAAACTACACTAAGCTACATGTAAGTTTCCCCAATTCTCGGCGGCAACGCGCTGACTGTAATACCAATACCGGACTAGCTCTTTGCATTGTTCTGAAACAAAGAACATCAATAATTTAACGAACATGTATTTTTAAATTTATTCGCATTGAAAATAGTAAAAAATAAGAGTAAAATATAAATTAAAGAGATGTGCAAAGAAAGAATGTTGTTAACAATGTAGACATGTCATGTTCAAGGGCACCATGACAATGCATTATGTCGTGTATTAAGATTTATGTGTGCGATTCGATGTCGAGCAACTAGCGTGGTGACTGTTGAGTGCCCTTAAGCAAGAGCGCCGTGTTTACGGGTTATTCGTTTTGAGCTGTATAAATAACAAAATATGTAATTTTTACCAAACACAATTATAATGTTGAATGTATAAATAAATATAACATTTTTATAAATTCTGTTTATAATCGTATTACACAGTTTGAAACATAGCTAACAAATTTAAAAGTAGTATTTTAAACATATATTGGAAATTTAAATAAAATAAAACTCTTCTCTCAATTATTATTTTATTCCGGGTAGCTGACCTAGTTTGTGCAGCAGGCTTCTTGAAAAATCAATCAATATTCCTCTTTCATATAATCACAACTACATTTTTTGTGATTTCCTGTTCTGACATACAATAATGTCTAAAGTCATATTTTAAAAATAAACTAAACCGTTGTACATCCGTAAATTTATATATATTATATGGACATAACAAACATGTTTAACAAAATATGGTCCTTTTAAAATTGTTTAATTATCCTGTTATTACAACATTCCAACAATGTATGCCACATCTTAGAAACATAAGGTTACAACGTTTGCCGATGCCAGCATTTATAAAGTTCTTGTGAAATAACGATGTTTATGTCGTTTCGATTTTGAAATGGCAAAAACTAAGTCGAATATGTGCGTTTTTATAAGTTTTTACCCACCCCATAAACATTTACCCCCCATCCCTGTAATGGATATTCCTGAACCCGCCATTGAAGGGAAAATATTAAAAAGTTTTTTTAAACCTTTCTTTTGCTGTAATGATTATCTATATTATTCTGAAGTGTTCAGTATTGTACAGTGAAAGTGTCTCTATTTTCTTTAATAACGTACATATTGTAAAACTTTGATGGGTTTACTGCGTTTCTTATCAATAAATTCAACCAACACAAATTTAGAATCATTTAGTGCTAGTTAAAGGTTTTAAGACGAATTCATGTGATATAGATTGTGATTTATATTATTTGTCACAGTCATGACATTATCTGTAAATTTTAATTGCTTATGTAGTTTCAGGCTGAAAACCAGCATTTATTTTGGGTATATACCATATAGTAACTAAGTCAACTTTAACAAAAAATATTTTAATTTCCGCTGCATTCAGACCCCCACATGCATACCTTTATTTAAATATCGTTCCAAGGCGAGTTGATTTAAACAACAAAAATGATCGGTTGCGTATCTTGCAATTAGGAACTCGATAGATACAAAATACACTGTTTTCGGCTACTTTTTTAAACAATTTCTTGAACCGGATGTTTACATTCACCACCCACAAATTACTTAGTAAACTCTAAGAAATCACAATGTTTTTTCTGCATACAGTTTAATTCATTTAATTATCTTTCCACACAAACTAGTAACTAAATAAAATTCTGAACACAATTAGTGTTTACAGCTCCTTGAAATAATGCCTATATTTTTATATTTTTAAGATAGAAAATGCCACAGAAGGCTGTTTAAGACCTTCAGTAAACGGTATATAAAAATTGAAATTTGACGACATGCTGCATATCTGACCTACATTACAGGGGAATGATGAGTCTGGCGGCAGCTGCAAAACAAGCGCGTTAGACCAAACTGCATTTGTATTGTGAGACCCAAATAAAATGACATGAATCGTGCAAGCTGTTGCCTAATGTAATTCTATTTCACATCTCGAAATTTCCCACGTGTATACTGAGGACGAAATCATGCACAAAAGTGTTACAAATGCAATGAACTAAACAATGGTTGAGTCTAATCATCGACGCCTTCCTCTGAACTGGTGGCATTCATTCAATTGTTATGATAGCGTTCAGTCTCTTCATGAAGTGACATATTTGCCAGATGGAACAACTCGACAGAACATGACTAAAGCCGTAACACCAGTTTTTTAAGCATCATTCCTACAGCCCGTGTAACATGTTTGTTGGTTCGCCTTTATATAAGCCATAATGCGCCCTTCTTATGATGAAGTGTGTTAAAAGTTAAAACCAAGACTTTATCATTACATGACAAAAACAACACTTTTGATATTTTACATTCATCACGGTAAATGCATTAAAGCAATTAAACAGGGCTAGAAGAAACGAGAGACCCAGAGTGTAAAATGTTAGTTCATTAATGTTCAGCACTCCCTTTCTTATTTTTAATATGTCTGCAAATTAACAAAAAGAAAACATTTACAAGTTCTTGAGAAGAAAAACAATAAATATATTAACATTTTTGCACTACAAAACATGTAAAAATTATGAGGTTAGATGTGGATGTCAAGGTATGTGAACGCAATCTCATTCAAATCACAAATTGATCTTAGAAATAAAATAAAACTGTTAAACTTGAAAGAAGGTAAATGCTGGGAATAGTATGACAAATAAAGAATTCATTGAAGTTACAGTTAAGAGAGATGGGAAGTTTGAAAAGTTGGCATGTAGGTATACACAGTAAGTTTGTGTCCCCAAATTTATACGTGGTTTAAAATTGATATAAAATTTGCCCTTATATATTTGTATATTTAGTCCTGCCATAGTTGGATTAACTGTGTTTAAAGTGTTTTAAATACGAGTAGTTTTAAAGAAAGTTTGCATTGTATCGTCCATTTGTTATAAATATACGCGTTTTTACTTGAGTCGAAATCAATTTTACCTTTGCTCACCTTATACAGATTAAGTCAGCTTGACGCATTGTCGGCTTTATTTGTAAATGATGTGTAATTATTTTTTGTTTTGATGAAAAAGTTATCCCATTAAACTATTTCTACGGTTTGCCATAACTGCGGTGATAGAAGTCTACAGAGCTTTAGTATGCTAGTGTTGATAGTTTGAGTAGTGATTGTGTACTTTAAAACAAAATTGAAAGAGTACAATTGACCTCAGCTATTCTCAGTCAAAACTCTTTGCGTGTGTTTAAAATGTGTGCCAGTGGCGTGTCAAATTATTTCAGTAGAATATTAATAGACAATTAGGGCATCATTTATGTAACACATTCGTTATTTTGCATAATATTTAATACTGGTTTTATTACATACCCTGCAACGTTTTTTTCTCATTCACATTTGGCACTTTTAAAAAATGCTGCGTCTTCGGTTGGTATTATATTATTGTGTACATGGTTGGTTTACCTTTTGTTCAAATGTTGTATGCTTGACGATAAAGAAAACAATATACTTATTGTTTCTGCAGCAAATCGAATCTATACATCGAGGTGTTGTTTAAAGATGCTAGGTCTGTATCTTTAAACCCTTATAGTTAATCCTCTTCGCTCCAGGTGAAGCATAAGGCACCAACAAATCTCCTCCAGCCATCCCTGTCCTGAGCTAACCAGTTCAGCTCGTTCCAGGTCTTGCCTGCTGCCTTCATCTCTTCTTCGATGGTTCTCCTTCAGGTGCCTAGTGGACGACCTCTCTTCCTCTGGCCTTGTGGTGTCCATCTTAGTACTTTGTGAGGATGTCTCTGCTTGTTCATCCTCAGAACATGACCCAGCCATCTCCATCGTCTGGACTTGACCTCTTGAACAATGTTGGTGATCCCGGAGCGTCTGTTGACCTCTACGTTAGTGACATGTTGTTGCCAGCGGATCTTGAGAATGCGGCGAAGACAGCGACTCTCGAAGCCTCTTAGCCTACTCTCAACCTTGGTGTTGGTTCTCCAGGTCTCAGACGCGTACAGAAGGACTGAGCGGACATTGGATGTGTAGATCTTCAGTTTTGTTTTGGTATGCAGGGCTGTAGACTTCCATATGTTCTGTAGTCTCTTGAATGCATGGGCTGCAAGTCTAATCCTGGTTGAGATCTCTTTCTCAATGTTACTATCAGCTGAGATGTAACT
>Ga0224511_10002722_pt1 | contig 12140 bp, 5 predicted proteins | sample SF_May12_sed_USG_2_FD_169988 | JGI IMG/M metagenome (GOLD analysis project Ga0224511, IMG submission 169988) | Sediment microbial communities from San Francisco Bay, California, United States - SF_May12_sed_USGS_8_1 | ecosystem: Environmental > Aquatic > Marine > Sediment | place: USA... | reverse complement strand
CCCTTCCCCCCCCTTTGCCCCCCCCCCCCCCCCCCCGTTGACAACGTCACGCCCCCCGTAAGGTCCGATCCTGGATCCGCCACTGGTACGAGGCGACATTTTGCTCACAATGTTACATTTTATCCGACTGATTAGGTTTATTGTTGACGATATATTTACATGATGTCAAATGCCGAATATAAATAAGATTATTATTCGTTAAATAAAAAAATTGGAGATGTGTGGACAATTATATTCAGTGGCGGATCCATGATTTAACCTTAGGGGGCGTATCGTTTCATCAGGGGGATGGGGCAAAAACGTAGCCTGCATTACGCTAACATTGTGTATTTTTACATAGTATTTTTACATAGTAAATGTTGAATCAATGTAGAACTCATGTGTAATAAAACGCCACGTGAATGCATCTCTATCAGGTATTGGCGAGGTTCAAACCCACGTCAAAATGCCTGCAGGAAACGTTCAGTAGAAAATAAATCTGCCATGGAAAGGTTTTATAATTTAAAACACCCGACAATATATTACTTTTCATAGATATAGCATGCTAACGACAAGCTTTGCTTTACATGTATTGTATTTGTATATGCTTGTTGAGACCTATTGGTGTATGCTACCTATCTAAAGAATAATCATAAGCATTGCACAATACTAAAAAGGAAGTACGCAGTGTGCAATTGGCAACGTTATTCACCATCATGTATATAGGTAAATAACATTTTTTACAGTATTGTTCTTTTCAGCAATCATCTCCAATTTCCTACCATGGAACGCCTCAGCAAAGCAATTAGTCGCAACAGCTCGCAGGTTTTTAAAGGTGTAGTCCAATGTAACTTGAACAATACAAAAACAGGATTTTTGTTCATACAAAAAAGTTCTTTAACCATAAATTAATAATAAAATTATACAATCATTTCTTTTATTTAGAGGGTTTATCCAGCTACGATGGTTTATATTTTTGTAGTAATTAATTATATCCCAATTAAGGCAAACAGGCTTTCAAAATACAACACTTTTAACGAGATGTTAAAACCTGTTTTATGCTGTACATGTAATAATAACACAAAAATAGAAAACACTTTCATTGTAATGCTTTAATTCACAAGTTTAAAACATGTATACAGAATCAAAACACAAAATAAGACAATACTGATGTTCTCACAACCGTTAGTGATCTATTTAGGCATAAAAATATTTCTATTTCCTGTAAAACCCACACAAAATGAGCACTGTGCCAAGTACATGAGGGGATAAAGCATCAATCCCAGTCAGTTCGTGGGCAGTGGAATGCTTATATAATCATATTTGTGATCTTGTTTAATTGAAACTGTCTTGTAGCACTATATTTTAACAAACTTAATGAACAATGATCTACATTTTAGAATAAACCAAATTTTCCGTGAATGTTCGGGTCATAAAATTTCCGTAAATGTTAGGGTCATAAAATTTCCGTCAATGTTAGGGTCATAAAATGTCCGTTGATGTTAGGGTCATACAATTTCCGTGAATGTTAGGGTCATAAAATTTTCGTGAATGTTAGGGTCATATAATGTCCGTGGATGTTAGGGTCATAAAACTTCCGTGAATGTTAGGGTCATAAAATGATCGGTGAGGTGTCAAATCCGATGGTCGGATGGGTTACAGGAAACAGACATATTTTTGGCCTCACTAAACAAACACAAAGATACATTTCATAAAACAGTGCCCACCCACTGTAGAACAGACTTGCATGGCTGCATAGGTAGTTCACAAGCCTGATAAACACAATTTTAATATATTTAGAGACTATAGAAAACATTTTATTACTTTTATGAGAAAAGTAAAGTACATTGTATTTCAATATTTATCCAGGAACAAATAAGGTTGATATAACTTCTAAACAACAGAAAGTATAATTAATGAAGCTGAATCTGACATTCTAAGAATTACCAGGAAGTTTTCCATTTCCCAGGAAACATGAAGCTTCATTTAGTGCGTGTTTTAAAATGAATGACATAAAGTAAAAAATTTAGTCCTACAGCGTCCATTAATATGAGACTTAGTGCATGAAAGCAGCTGAAGGAAATATTCAGCACAAGTTGATTGACACTTGAAAATACAAGGAAATACATACTAGGCCAAAGGTAAAATAAACCTGGAGGTTTGATATACTAAGGCCTAAAAAAAAACCTGTGTTTCGAGCAACCCGACCCTACCTATCGGAACCGGCCGACCCTTGACTTTTTTTACGAAAATGCCCTTTTTTCCCGTTGTGGTCTTTATAAAAGAGGTTTCAATTCTTAATAAAAATAATAATAATAATAACGGAGCCGACCCTACCTAAAGTTTTTAAGACCGTTGCACGAAACACAAGATTTTTTATTTTTGGCCTAATGCAATGCATCAGCAAAATATAAATAACATTTCTAACAATTAACTTTCATTTTCACTAAATCTAATGCCTATTTTGAGATGCAATTTAATGCGAAACTAAAACTAAATCTTATCAGAGTCGGGTCACAAATGTATCTAACATATAATAAAATGTCAAAAAGTAGAAAAAAGTACCTTGTACCAATCAGTATATATAAATGATGAGGATTTGTGGTTTTGGAGTGTATAAAAATTTAACATTGTCAGCAATACTGAAACCATTAAATATCCTTTGAAAAGTTTGTGGTAATGGAAAGATGTGACATTTAATAACTAAAATAATTATGTAAAAATGAGATTTATGTTTCATTTCATTTAAGGTAGAATACTTGTAATGGACTTCGAGGGTTACACATTTGTATTTTTTTATCAAAATATAAACAAGATGATTTTTCTCATTAAAATGTGATATATATTATGATTTTACTTTTCAACCATAGAAAATTATATTTAAAATGCAAGTTACCTTTATATCGATTAAATTAAATTAAAGGGAAACAATTTTACACCTTATTACCTCACTTTAATATAAATAGAATGAATTTTTTCAATCTTGTTTATAAAATCAAATAAGCAAAAATTGTGAAAAGCGGTGTGGTGGATCGTCTCTAAATGGCATATATTTAAATAAAATAAAGTTTTTTAAACTTCTACCTAGCTTCAAATCTGTGCAACCATTACAAATATACTACCTTAAGACAAATTGCTGTATAAATGGAATGCTATCACCTTAAATGTAGAAAATACTTAACAGACATCTGCCATTTGTGAAGATGAAAAATGGGTGTCTACTATTACATGTTCACTATTTCAAGGAAATAAAAATTGCTCACAATGTAAGTTCACAAAGGATAACTCTATAATAAAATGTCACGTGGCATTTACCGTGAAATGGTTACACACATTTTTCACCTCTTCGAAAGGCATTGCACCAATCCCCATAGGCCATTTCCAACAATATGAATTAATAAAATTGTCTGTGACTTTATCCACTGAAATGACATTTCAAGTGGGTACTCAACTAGAAACAAAAAAGACATTTTATTATGTTTACAAAAGCTAGTTTTGAGAATGATAATATAAAAGTGTACCTAATTTAGGCCTTTTAAACATGTTCATATAGGAGTGATGACATTTAAAGGCTTTCACACAGCTCTTCTTTGCTATATTCGCATACAATGTAGAAGGAGACTTATTTCACCTATCTCTGTGTATACCTAAAGCTCTATTTTTTGAGTATATGGTCAGAATTGGCAGTGTATTGTGACCTGTAGATGGTCAGTTGGCCTTTTATCCTTGATCTCAGAGATTGATATAAGTTTTATATGACACTGATAGGTAACACTAACAGCTTATAGAAATAAAACTAACACACTGGGGGAATGCCTTTAAGAAAAAATACAAGGATACACAAAGCCATACGTGTAAATGTTAACCACAAAATTAACAGTTAAATACTGGCAAAAAATGTGTGTTCCTTAACAAAAACACAAGTAATGTTCTGTTCACTAACTAATCACATGTATCTCAATTAAGATGGCTTTCTGGCTGTGAAAGCTTTATGTTTTTCTAGAAAAAAACATTAGAGAGGACTTATAATACATTGTTTCTACCTAATGAACATGTATTATCCCAGATCGCAAAAGAGTATAAGCTTGATCAAAGTTATGTATCTTTATTAACTAATAAATTTAATGTATTGTTTCTAAAGGCTTTTTCCCATATCTAATAATTATTGTCTAATATTATCTATATTAACTCATGAGTCCTAGTTTTTACACTTTTCTGTAAAGCAAGGGACTGGTCTCATAAAAGATTGACTTTAGACAATGGCTTGAAGAAAACCCCGTACAATCCTATACAACAGGGAAATTTCAAGTTGGCAGTGTGTCATTACAGAAACTTGCACTGAAATAAATTATATAAATTACAAGAACAACCTTTAGAGAAGAAACGCATGTAATACACATAACATAATAATTTCCAAACACTACTTAAAATGTTCAGACAAAAATGAACACATGGTAATGAATGTGTAGTTTATCATAAAAAGATTTGTTTAATTTAAAAGTAACATGAAGTTAATCTTTGGAATGTAATGCATATCTGTCATTATAAACATGGAAATTTTCAAATATATAATAATTTATAATTTATAAGTAAACTTTTATTATAACTAAAAATGGCTTTGGATATTTACATTTACAATATTAAAACATAAATGTGAGAAAAATTGTAAAGTAATATAATAGTATAGTAACTATTATCTACTGACCATCTTAAAGTAATCTCATTTCAGGTTTGTGTTAAAGGGACTATAGCACAGAACGTGGTATTGGAACACACACATGAGCCTCAGTCAAGAAAAGTTCTTTTGAATATCTGACTGAAATGCATGAAACTCTAGTCAACCTAATTTTTGTCCCATGGACAAGAAAATACTTTCCCCTAAATTTGAATGGTGTATTGGAAAATGTCCTGGTTTGTGCATAATTTTCTTCAACACATGCACTAGCAAATGGTATATAAACTATATTCTTTATTATGCAGTTATTCATATTTTAAGAACACTTTAATTACAATCCATTTTCTATGCTCAGTTCTGGAGGCTTCAAATGTGTATTGTCTCCTGCTCCGACTCGTACGTGACCTGGGAGTTTGTGAACAGCCTGTAGGACTTGTGGCGCCCTCCCAGGTAACCCTTCTTGGAGGCCCAACAGATGATAGCGATGGTGCCACAAATGCCGACGAACGCAACACTGGTTGGTATGACGATAATGATGGCCGTGCGCGTTCCCGACATCTCGCCCGTCTCCACGTCACCAAGACCTGCACAGGCGGAATAAAGCAATACAGATACATTGTTGTTATACCTGGTCATTTGTTAAAATAAAAATTAAAAAAATATAAAACAAGGGGGCCATAAAGACTTACCTGGGACTTTTTGACATAGCTATTCTGCAAAGCATAACCATTTTAGATATTACAGCAGCACAAGACATTAATTTCTGTGAAATTTGTCTAATTTGACCATGCTGTTCAGGGAAAGTTATTTGAAGACTTTTCTATATATTTCAATGTTAATTGTGACACCAGGATGGTGTATATTTGACCTAAGGGTCATAATTTGAACAATTAGTTACATCATGTTATTACCCCAAGAAGTGTCAACAGACAAATGCCAGGTATGTTTCTTTGAGAAAATCCATATGATCTTGCTGAAACAGCTAAACCTATTTAATGCAATAATAAACTAAATAAACTAAATAAATGATTTATGGAATGGAAATAGCACAGTATTGAAATTAACAGTGTAAACTTTATCATTACGCTGGCTATTGATGTCGCTGATTCGCTTATGTCATATGGGTGTAAAACTGGAAACGTAAATATAATGTGAATTTCAGCCCCTAATCCCCCCACCACCATTTCTCACCGGATTTGCATCATTAGAAAAAATTACCTCGGAGATTGCTGAAAATACGGAAATCCGTCATGAGACGGAAAACTTTTACCCCATGTACATGTAAACATTATATAAAAGCTTGTGTTGGTTCAGACAAGAAGATTTTTGAAAATTGCATAACATTTTTGAAACCTATTTTCTAACCCCTCGACCTCATTATGCAACTAACCAGAACCACCATTTGAACAAATATGGTAGGGGACCATGCAAGGATCATTTCTGTGAAGTTTTAGTCAAAATCTACAAGCCCGTCAGAGAAGATTTAAGTGAAGTTAAGTTTAAGTGAAGATGTTGACGCACAACTTAAGATGGACAACTGACGACGGTTTACATACCACAGACTATGACAATGGACAAAGAGCTGTCACAATAGCTCACCATTAGCACAAGTATGCTCAGTTGAGCTAAAAATTGGGTGTAAAGTCCCACTACCTATCTATACAAACTGTACACTAAAGTCAAAAGAAAACCAGCAAACAAACAAAAAAAACATAAAAAGAAACTGAAAGCAGCAAACCTTTCCCCATTCGAATCCATCCAAACGTGTCGTTTTCTGGTTTTGTAATGTTTCCATTAAAGACAAGTCCTGTTCCATAATCGACCATTGAGCCCACAAACTCGAAAGGCATTTGCAAAGTGAATCTCTCATCAATGTCGTATTTTCTCACAAGTGTGAATGTAATTGTGTTCCCATTTTCAGATGTTCCTGAAAAAGAGAACATAGTCAAAATTTATGATATCAAAAGTTAGGAAAAGGTGACAATATACGTCAATGAACAAAAATGCAATCATACTTAAAATACAAGATTTGCTATAAAAATCATCACTTTTTTGCTGATTTGAAATATATGATCAAAATAATATCACTAAATGGACTTTTTTTTTAAATGTTCAACACTTACACCCATATTCTTGCCAACAATACATTTTTACAGCACAAAGTATAAAAAGCTTTCTTAAAGAATAAAAAAGGTTAGAGTACTGAAAGCCAATTATATTTTTATCAAAGTATTAACCACTTTAAGGCTGTTACAATACACCAAATTCCTTTTAAAGGCTAATGCCTAAATAGCGCCTAGGTCACCTTTAAAATCTCCCATGCATTAAAGGCCCATTAGTGTTTAGAATCACCAAATTTAATATCAAAATACTAGTGTTCCAAACAGTTTATAGTTACATTGCTATTGACGGCCTACTTTTGTTTAAATTATAAGTTGTTGTTCAGATAAAAATGAAATAAATATATACAATATTTTATGACTAGCCCAGTCATAAAATGTTTTATATTATTTGGCGCGAAAAGCAATCGGCGATATCGGAGACTAAAGGAAATAATACGCACATGCGCGTTACGCATCAATTTGAAATTTAAAAATGTTTATCACCCAGAATGCACTAAACGTTTAATAATAGGTATAATTCGAACGGTTACGGAAGCATGCGAGTCGCACCGATTTCTTGCGGACATGAGGCGCCAAATCGGCATGGTAAAAACACGGCTTTTTTTATCCATTTGCATCCTTCTTATTCGTCCAAACGTAGTTATTAACAATATTAACAATAAAGATTTGCTAACAATACGGTTGATTTTCAACTTTTAAAGTGCAGTCACACTACAGCGTATGGCATCAGCATATGCCAGCATATGATCATAGGCTCGCATACGCAGATATACGTTAGGGGTACGCTAGGCATACTATGTGTACATTCCTCATACGCTGGCATACGTCGGTGTACGTTGTTATACGCAGAGGCTAAATTATTTTTTTGGACATGTTCAAAAAAATTCAGCGTATGTGAGCGTATAGATAATACGTTACTCATACGCTCATCATACGCTAGGCATACGCTGGATATGCTAGGCATACGCTGAATACGCTAGACATACGCTAGAGATACGCTACTCATACATTGGTACAAACGTTGGCCAGTTGTGCTCAAAATATATATTTTAAGGGTCCTTTTTTCTCTATTTTCATCAGTTGTTGACAGAAGTTCTTCTCCAGTACCATTTTTTATTTAATAAATTTGACACTTTATTATATTAAACGAAATAGAAGACACAGGAGAAGGGAGGCGAATAGGCCGAAGACATTTTGCATGCATCTTAAATTCACACCTTGGAGTCTAGTTTGGAAATAAAGGTACTGAGACACTCCACAGATGAAAGTCGTTGCATTTCATAGTCATAAGTTCACACATGTTATGCACACTTTACTCATACGCTCGCGTCTGTTGCGCATACGTTACTCATACGCTCGCACACGTTATGCATACGTTACTCATACGCTCGCAAACGTTATTCATGCATTACTCACACGCTTGTATACGCAACGTATACGGTGATACACGCTACAATGACTGACCGTCGTCGATAGCTCGGGTTTAAACACTCAAAAGTTGTGCGTATAAGTAGTTTTTTCCGAAATGTTCATACGCTACTCATACATTCTATCATACGCTGTAGTGTGACTGCACCCTTATGCACGACTTTCTTGTATACACGATTGGAATAATTTCTTATTGCTAAACACACAAAAAATGGGCCTTTAAGTGTATAGTGAGGAAATAAACAATGCATAAGGACACATTTTATTGGCCCTGGTACACAATACTGACTGAAGGCTGTTTAACCGGTGTCCACTGCAAAATCAAAATTTGTTATGTTAATTTTTTCAAAAGTTATTTGATATTTGTGTTGTCTCAAATTTTTGGCATATACAATTTACCTATGTCTGAATTCAAATATAATTTATTTCTTTGCAATTGTTGCTATATATAGCCATTCCCCAAATTAGGAAGAAATTTTGACAACCACAAAAAATTCTCATTTGACAGTAGAAAGAGATTATAACAAAAACGACAGTGTAGTAAATTTCACAATACTGTAACATCAAACATGTTGGATGTTCTTAAGTTTCTACAGTGTTATATTTACATTCACTCTTAATTTTCTGTAGGAAAAAATAAGCGTTTAATTTGTGTATTACGCGACGCTCTGAGACCACCTCGAAGGCGTGACATCTATTGACAATCAACCCTTTGACTAGCAGTTGCTTTGGGCGGAGAAATATTTTACAGTCTTTCTTTTCCTAAATTTAGAAGAGCACATGTTTGCATACTGTTCAATTGTTTACAATGTTTACTTGATGGATCATGAAAAGCAGAAGCAAAAGTGACGTTTCCCTTTGTTATTTTCCACACTTTGTACTTACTAAGGTTAGTTACTAAAATTGTTTAAGAAAAATAAACAGAAACTAGAAATGTGTCCATAGGACACGGATGCCCCCGCTAAATGTGCTATGTTTTTATAAAAGGACCATTACTCCGTAAAAAATTAGTGGATTGAAACCCAAATTGAACTCGACCTGTGTTTTGATATTATATATCAACATGCCAAATATGAATCGAATCGATGCAGTCTTTCAAAAGTTATTGAGCGGACACCAATATTTGTGCTATGCTTTTATAAAAGGCCCATAACTCTGTCAAAAATTAGTGGATTGTAACCTAAATCGAACTCAACCTGTGTTTTGATATTATATATCAACACGCCAAATATGAATTGAATCGATGCAGTCTTTCAAAACTTATTGAGCAGACACCAATATTTGTGCTATGGTTTATAAAAGGCCCATTACTCCGTCAAAAATTAGAGGATTGTAACCCAAATCGAACTTGACCTGTGTTTTGATATTATATATCAACATACCAAATTTGAATCGAATCAATGCAGTCTTTCAAAAGTTATTGAGCGGACACCAAATTTTGATAACGGACGGACGCACGGATGGACGGACGAACGCACGCACGAACGGACAGGGGTAACACTTAATGCCCCCTCCACCATTCTTCGAATGGCGGGGTCATAAAAAACATTATTAGTATTGGTGTCGTATTTGTAATAAATTCTTTGAAAACAAAACGCAATGTGTACACTGCAAGTACTGTACATGTAAGTCATTGAGTGTTGATTACTGCTGTCAAACTGCTAAAAAAAAGATTTTGTAAGTGACACCACTGTTTTCATCATCTCATTGCACCAGCTGGGATGTATGTTAGCCAGCGCACAAAATATATTTAAAAGTACAGTTATAACATCTTATACATTTTAGCAATAATTCCAAAAACAATTAAGAGACATTTTTGTGTGTATAGGCGGTCTATTAATTTCTTAAAATGACAACACCGCCGTAAAAGGTTAAATCTATTTCTCTTGCGAAACCCGGTTAATGAATTTTCCAATATAAGATTGCAGGAATCTTATTTTATATTAAAAAACTTACTTAAGGTTAATTGCATTGAGCAAGTTATCCCAGCAACTTATTTTAATTCCACTTGACCGCTCATTCGAGTCATTACAGATAGAATCCATCTCATTTGCTGTAACGAGATTTGAGTGGAGAGAGAAGCCAGACCTATCCTTATATGTTGAGCGCTAAGCAAGGATGCAACTTATTCCATTTTAAAAATGTTTTTGGAATGACACAGTCGGCAATTGAACCCATGACCTCCCGCTCATGTGGCGAATGCTCTAGCACTGAGCAACTGCTGCAGTAATCTTAAATAATAACATTTGCGCCAAAATTGTACCTTAAATCTTTTTTGATTTAATAGTAACATATATATTGTAGAAACTACTCTAGAATATAAAAATACTAATGTTACCATTCATTTCCATGGAAGCTCCATCTTCATCATAGAAGTTCACAACCAGTGTGTCTGATTGTCTGGGACTTCTGTACTGTACCAACAACCGAAACAAGTATGTCATCTCATCATACAAATACTGGCCTTCAAAATGGTGGGCATGGAGGAAGTAGTCCATCCATTCCGTGTGATATTGCACAGCTGGTTGGAAGGTGGTAGGAGAGTCTAATGTGGCGGATGAACTAATGGTTTGTGTCTCTTCATCTAATGGCTGTGTCACAGTTGGTGAAGATTCGCTAGTGTGAGCATTCTCTTGTGAAGGCGATTGTGCGGATATGTCAGAACTGGAATGGGAAGTGTTGTCATGCCTGTGTTGAGCCGTAGTGAGTTCTGCAGCTTGGTCAGAATCAACTCCAGGTGAATTCTGTGTATCATTATTTAAGCTGTGTGTGACTGGTTCAGCTGAAACACCAGCCCGTGTCTCTACGCTGTCACTTGTGTTAGATGCAGTAACTGCTACAGTAGTCTGTGATGTGTCATTGGGCTGAACACTTGCCATGTCAAGCAATGAATGCTCTGTTGTGACAACATTACTTAGGACAAACACATAGTCAGTGTTAGGTCCTGAAAGAAAAGTAAGATATAATTATAAATAAAAATTTGAAACAAGTACAGAGAGTGTAAGAATAACAGATGCTACCTTAAATACAAACTCCATTAAATGCAACATATAGTGCAATCATTAAGATTTTTAAGTCATTATAAATGGAAATCACTTTTTTACCTAAACAGGCAAACAATGCCAACAAAACTCCATTGATGAGATGCATTTTTGACGGAAGTCAAATGTTGTTGTCAAGAATCCATCGCAGCCATGCCAAGAACTTATACATCAGCATTGTCTGTATGAAAGATAAAAAGAAATAACAGTAGTTCACAAAAGAGTACAGACTACAAAAAAAATACAATGCTAAAATATATTCTTCTTTTTTTAATGACACCTGCAACATATCATATGACTCAACATCTTTCTCTGAAAGTTCTTTCCAGTTAACATATGTTTAAGTAAGACACTTTCACAAAAAATATACTTTTCAAATTTTATCTCAGAAATAATTAAAATAATTTAAAGATCACTTATTATATTCCAAAGCAGTCAATTGCTTATTTTGTTTCTTGCTTTGGAATCATGCCACTTAACTTGCTATTACAGTTGTTGGGATATTGTGTCTACTGCATGTCTAACAAAAGCCTCAATACTGCAATAAAATAACATATCTAATCTAATAATTTCTACTAATTAGTATTCAACACGCGAAAACACGTGACAATCCTACATTGTGGTCTGCTTACAGTTAAATTAGCTTATGTATGCTAAAATTCTACCCCAAACACGTTTTTACACGGTTTCTTGACATGGTTCTATTTGGTGCTTTCACGAAATGTTGAAAAAAAGTTGAAATTTGTAAAATTGCTTGTTAAAAGTTTGTTTATAAACAGTCGTGTGTTTTCGTTACTTTCCGGGAAAATGCTTTTTGAGACAGGCAATCTTCCGATATTTTCCGTACGGTTTACGGAAAATTCCGATAGGGCACAAGATCACTAACATACAAAA
>Ga0224511_10002721_pt1 | contig 12144 bp, 7 predicted proteins | sample SF_May12_sed_USG_2_FD_169988 | JGI IMG/M metagenome (GOLD analysis project Ga0224511, IMG submission 169988) | Sediment microbial communities from San Francisco Bay, California, United States - SF_May12_sed_USGS_8_1 | ecosystem: Environmental > Aquatic > Marine > Sediment | place: USA... | reverse complement strand
TTTCAGGTCGTACATCAACATTATCAATTCAAAGAGTTTCACAAGACTGAATAAAAATTCTGACAAGTCTAATGGTAGCAATTTGTGCATATTAAAAATACCCATTGGAGTTGCATTTTTTGCTAATTTGTTAAACATATTCGCCTCTTGGCATACGTATTTGGTTAAGCCTACCTGCCCTTACTGGTCAAGTCTTTTTAAAAAGTGTCGCACACTGATTTCCCATGTGAAGTATTATTTAGTATTAGGTTTATCTGACCGTTTAAGCAAAGTACCTTTGTAAAATTAAGTAACAACATCTAAGAAACGAAACATAATTATACAACATACGACATGACCACTGCCCAGTAAATAAATGATAAAAACCTTTTAGAATATCGCGCAATCTAAACAAGGATACTTCATCCACAATAGCTGGTGTATATTGTAATAGTTTAATAAAACATGATCCAAGAATATCGGTTGTGTAGTTGATTTGGAACCTTAATTTGATTTAAATGCATTTCACCAGCGCAAATTTGGTTAAAAAATATTTTTATTAAACAATACACTGACATAATTATGCAACAAGACAAACATAAGTACAAAACTATTAACAAGTAAATTCTTTTGCGGAAACAGTCTTTAAAGTGTTAATATTAATAAACTTAACGTAGGCATACTTAGTGATACATTTAAGTGTCCGGGATTTAGGTTCTGTCCGACGACAGGCACCTTACCAGCAGGCCCAGTTGGACATTAGGTTATCATTATTGTCATTGAGGTTTGAAGTGGCACTCATGCATATTCCGTATACAGTCGAGTTTATAAATAGAAAACTAACGAATCATATTGACTTTTAAACAGGTCATCTATGTAATATCGTATAGCTTTATGGTAAATAAGTAAGTGGGTTTCAGGTAAATCGTCTTTAGGTCTGTGGTATAGGTGATGCGCTGTCACGCTGACGTTTTGGGTTCGATACCCAACAGATGCGTTTTTTATAGTTTGAAACAGTTTAACGAGACAGGTGAGTTTTTCTTGATTTTCACGATTAAAACAATGAAATTGGGTTTGAAATCGCATAGTAGCTTCAGATGCATGTACGTCACTTAGAGTTAAACATGGCTACGAATAAGAAGAATGGCTATAAGCATCTAAAATAAAATACAATTATATTAAAAAACGACACTAAAAGACTATGTCATTCCTAATATGTGCATTAAACACAACTAAGCAAAAAAGTTTAAAAAAAACGTCTTCTAGCGGTATTCGAACCCTAACCGATGGTGTGAAGGCGTTCAGTGAAACCGCTGTACTAATTATTTCCATCTATCATTGTGCGTGTCAATAACCTTTTATGAGATAAAATCCAATACTTGACTGTCGATTAAATACCCGCTAACACCCGAACTAGCTTACGATTGTTTCCGAACAGTGATGAGTGCCACTTCAAACCTCAATGACAATAACAACAAACATAATGCAATAATATGACAAAAATCAAAATAAAACAAAAGTAAGCATGCATTGGCAATCATTCAAAGGGAGAATACTCATTTACTGCGCTGTTGGTATGGCAGATGATAATGAATAGCATTGACATTACGCTGCGGCTACTATAACCACGCCCTTAGTGGCTAATTTGTTTAACAAAGTAATCCTTTGTGTCGAAAGACATGCGACTATGTTTGTCCAATTATACCTAATCCTTTCATTGGTGAACGGATTATGAAATTTAGAAAGGGGAGGTCCGGCGTAATGTTCATTGATGCAAACAGATGAGCTTTTCGTGCTCTGGATTATCTAGTGATTAAAAGCATCTATTTATATTCCATGAATGTGAAACATATAGGATTTATGCAGCGAAGTGTAAGTTTTTGAAGAACAAGTAAAATCATGCAAACATATTTTTGAAAAAGTGCTTTTCCAGAAGTTTTCTAATAAAAATAATAGTTTTTCGCGACAAAAAAGTAATTGGTTTTTCAAAATATCGTGCTACGGTAATCATCTTGTGAGCGATTCTCAAACGTGGATTACGGGGTAACGAATTTGCATTGTTCGGGTAATTGGATATAACGAGCAAAGATCACGCTACCATATAACTATCACGTCTGAGCATGGATGTGGTGATCGTACTTGTGTGATTTGTGGATTTGTGGATTATTATTCAATCACCTTGGATTGACATGACAAGGAAGGAGACCGGAACCAAGAGGGCTATAGGAGTTACATCCCCTGACTCAATAAGTAAACAGCCGGATAAACTGCACATAATATCAGACATCACTCCTTCGACATCCTCCGCTCCCCAACCCTCCCACATGCCACTGTCACCCCCGCTCCTTGCGGTCCCAATCGTCTCAGGACAGTACCTCCCACCACATCTCCAGTTCCTAGCTGGCCAACAGACGCCGTTTCACGGATACCAGTACTTTGGACAGGCGCCAGTGACGCCCCATATTATTTCGCCCGCCGGAACCCCCCTGTTACAAAGTACTCCCAACAAGGATATGGAACTTCATAGTGCCGTTATGACTAATTGTGTTTGCTATTGAAAGTTCGCAGAAAGATATGCAGTGCAAACTAAGCAAACTTGATAAAATAGAGGCAGATATGAAGGCCATCTCCAAAAACTGACACAGGTGGAGGTCAAAGTAATGTCCCTTGAACATAAAATGTCCGAATCCGACATAAAACTGACCGACTTAGAACTAAGTCGGTCTGTTGACAGCGACGCATGCGAGGACATCAAAAAGGGACATGCAGAACTTTTAAACTGTATGAAGGATCTTATGTCTGAGAACACTTTACTATCAGAAAAAAATATTGGGCTTCAAGAGCGTTCGATGCGAGACAATTTGCTTTTTCTTTAATGTTGACGAAGAAAAATCATTTGAAACATGAATTTGCACAATAATATCCTTAAATATAAAAGTTCAAACAGGAAGGACAATTGAAAGCGTCTATCTTCGACAATTCACATCAAGGGAGTTAATCTTTACATGACGAGCCCGTTTCCGTGACTCGTTTTTGAAATGTCGTTTTAGCGAACAGATAATACATGTGAGAGCTGTCAAATATGTAACTTTTCAATTATAACACTATATATGTTTTAAAACTTTATCGTTTAAAACAGTAAGAACGTGCTTTTTCTACATAATTTATTAAATTAATAAACCAATAAACCAATGATATACTTTTAACATGTCACGTGTTTTTCCGTGTAGCAAAACAGGTCACGTGCTCATCAAAAACTTGTCGCGTACCAATACCTTGCGGGCTCCAGCCCGCAGGGAATTGACCTTTCGACAGCCCGCCCAAAAATGGCGGCTTGACGGACCAGCTTTGTTGGGCCATCTTTTGTATTCACTTGTCAATCACGCCTATGCAAATAGCTATCACCATCCCCTAGTATGATAGTTGGTCAGTAATAATAATTATTATAATGGAGCGATATGGCTTTCATATTATAATAAGTATTCAGGCAAGCGAAGCGTAAATCATGAAGACCAGGACAGGAGGGCGGGCTGTCGATAGGTCAATTAAGCGAAGATGCACTGCCAAATACTTGATATTTGATATTAATAATACATCTTTACGTATGAACATATTAACAACACTATTAAAAGTGGTTTTATGCAAATATTACCCTTTTCCCTTAAAGTTTACTATATTAGTTACACCGTTTTTACAAGTCGACAAATAAGCATGTATCCATTTGCAATACTTTATATCCGCTAAATAAAAAAAACTCATACAAAAGAGTAAGCTAGTTTATTATTGGCATAATTTAGGATTAAAGCAGTCGAATTACCCTAACAAAGGTCTATTTTATGTGCAACAATGCTAAACTATACTACTATGTCTAGTGTTTCGTATATATGAACGACGCTGCGAAAAGTTTCGATCCTAATCGTACCTCGTACAACGATGTCAAACGAGCATGGGCGAGCTTCGTTACCAGATGAGTCATTTGCACCGTAGACCACAGTGTATTTACCGGCATAAAGTTCACTTTCTGGTTCCGGTCCGGATCTCTTAAACAGTTATATATTTTTATGTAGATGCATTTATGTTAGTTGTTATTGAAAGTGGGTCGACAACAAAATAACAATTTTAATATATAATTCTATGTTATTCTATGCAAACGGGTACACTATACACACCTGCGACACATTGATAGATTCACCACTGTTGTCAGTGGCTATCGGTGACTTCCACGTGACGGTAGAGACATTAGAAGCGACGCCAGTTCCAGCAACCAGGGTCGTTGGGCAGTCGTGTAAAACCGGTGGCTCCACGTCTATTTGGGTTAACGGTAAAAAGGTGCCACAACTTGATATATTTATTAATAAAACGGTAAACAACTACTATTTTAATAAAATTGTCATGGTTGTGCAATTAAGAAATTCAATGTTGTTAAATTAGGTAGCATTGCAAAGGTTTCTACTGGTTTTAAACGCTGCTTGCGCTTTAATGCAATAATACAGCTGGCAAAGAATAGTTACAACGACAATAGTTAACTAAATGAGTGGCTTTTAATCAAGCGTGAAAGCCACACCATGTCCAAAACCCTATTCACTAACAAAAAAAGTCTGAAATGCAACATACACCTCAATATCCTTTACATTTAAGAAACAAAACTAAAAATGACACTATCTGCCTACCAACACAAACTTGACGACCAGATCCTCTCCACGTGCCGTACTTTGTACAGACGATAGTTTTGCTGACTTCTGGTGGCATATCGTAGCCATCATCGCACTTATACCAGCAGACGCTTTTGAAGTTTTTGTCATCAGTGCAGTTGTAGATGGCCCTGGCTATTGTGGGTACGGTTGGACACACTACCGCTGTAAACACCCAATACGGATATCACTTTACCTCTAGTCTTGTAATGTATGTTAACATGATAATACAGGTGGACAACGCAACAAATTCAGTTAATCGCGACACGTATTTGTAGTGAAGACCTGTATTTATAAGGTTTGAAACTTCTATGCATGCATCAGTAGAAGTTTCAGTATAATTCTTTAAATAAATAGTTGGACAAAGCAACGGATGACTCGTACAATATAATTGTAAAATATTAAAGATACTATGTACATGTATGTTCAACTGCACAAAAAACCAAACAAGCGGAAAGCTATGCGTCATACCTGTGTCTCCGTGGACCAAGGTCAGTTTTGTATATGTATTGTTTTATAATGGTTTTGTTGTTTTACACCATAATAAGAATATCAAAACATTTGCAATGTATGTAATTAACAAGCAATTATCGTACCACAAGGCGCATTACGTTTTATTTCAAAATTGACTGTCTTACGATCGCAGATTGGCGCTGTTCCCGACGTGGATCCTTTTCTGTCACAAGTGATCTCACTCGAACTTCCTGCTCTCATGGCGTAGCCTTCATAACAACCGAAACGACACCGTGAACCCAGGACAAAGTCGGTACTGAGGTGGCAAATCTGATAGCCATTGTCAAGTCTCTTTGGCGGTGTACATCGAATAACTGGAAAAGCACATCTGATACTCGTTACACAATCCAATGTATTTATACTGTAACAATTTCAGAGATATACAAGGTAAACATACATGATTTGCTTATTTGCGAGTGCCGGCAAATCTTACGTTGTACATTAACTCTACCGGGCACCTTACGATGTGAGAAAAATGACATTGTATCATACTATTGTTCCTGCCGCCAAACGGGCATCGTAAAATCGTACGTCTTTCATAACATAGACACCATGCAGCGCCCATAGATAACTTGTGACCATAGTATTAGAGTACATGTTTTCAAATCCGAACATAATGGGCTCAAACTTCGCCGGAAGAAGCAATCATTCTTCAACCACTGATATAAGACATTTTTTAACATCTTGTTCACTTGACCCCCACATCTGACTCAAGTGAGAATGCAATTTGTCGCAAACGAAGTACAGAGGCTAGTTAGTGCAAAAGGTAGACTAACCGCCGTGAATATAGCATAATTTATGTTGAAAAAAAAACACACACCAAAGCCTGGTTTTTACCATTGACTGTCACTGTGACGTTACATCTTGCTTCATTTCCGGAGCGGTCCTTCGCCACATAGGTGATCACTGTGGTATTTTCCGGGAAGATCGATCCCGGTCTTTTACCAATACGAGTCGGTCTGAAAGAATTAACCAAATTGGTCCCAATGCGGTTAAATGCTCAATCTATGACAATTTAACCAATATCAACATTGGTACATGTTAAAAAGGTCACATGGTTAGCTAAATCACTACAGCACAGGACTATGAAATATCAAGCGCTACCAAGAGCGACAAACTATCTTCCTGATGATTGTAACAAAACATCGTGCAGTTGTCCTTCACAGCTGACCCATGTGAGGAAGCAAAAAGTCTCTTGCGGAAAAAGATGCTATAACTCTCTTTAGTAAACCAAATACAATTGTTAGGAATACTAATCGCTGTAATATAGCCTAATCATACATATAATATAAAATGCATTTCTTATGGTGTTAACACATACATTATGCTATTTTAATTAAACACAAATCTGCCATTTTCAAAAGACCGGATTGATATATACACTTTTATAGTGTTCTTTTTATGAAAATTCCAGTTGGAACGTTATGTGATCAGTCTATTTGGTAAACAATATTTAGATACAACGTAAATCGTATATGGCGCATTTGAAAAATAAACAAACTTTATGTTGCCATCGATAAGGTCTACGGCCGTGGGTTCCTGCCACCTGACTGTTTGGTACAGCTGCAGTGGCGACGCCGTCACCGGTAACGGTTTGGGGCACTCGAGAGAGGGCTTGGTCTTGTCTACGATGTAAACTTGAAACCGGAGACAAAATACAACTTGTATATAATATGCACTCATTTCAAGATATCTGCCTCTTCTTTACATTTACAGTCTCATAATACATGTTTACATAACATCACAAGATTAACAACATTGTTGTAAGCTAATAAACATATATAGCTTTTGCATCCTTTATCGAATTGGTCCAGTATATGATAGTCTTCTTTTTAAAGAAGAAATTCGCTACGCATGCAAACGTGATCTTGAGTTAGACAAACCTTCCTATTTATACGCTACAGACATAGTGCTTATTGATTAAATTTGAAGTACCGAATATGTATAGCAGCAATAACTAACAGACATCTTTCACGGAATAATGAGAAAAGGTTACTAACTGTTGAATCCCCTGCACATGATTACCTATATGTCCACCTGTGTATCCACCGGGCCTGGGCCATAGACAGCTAAATAAGGTCACGGCACACCAATGGGCGCGTACATAGGGCACGAAAACCTGTCGAACGAATCTACGAAACCTGAAGCGGACACGCACTCGAAAACGGGCGCGGAAGAATCGTTTCTTTCTCACGTAGCCCCCTGTGTTGTCCTCAATGCCTGTTTATGACACGTTAAACTAATTATATTTTACAGGTATGTACATGTTCTCATAGTGTAATGTACATTTTGTATTGAACTAAAAAAGAAAACATTTAGCTGCGGTTCTGTACAAGGAATGAAAAATATATATAAAAAGATAAATGTATGTTACTTGATTGCTGGCTCCATGTTCCGGAGCGGCAGAGCAGGAAGCGTGTGCCTTCCGGTACCTCCAGCACACACTCGGTACCGTCCCTGGCGACATCCCCGACCACCACTTCATGTCCGTCATAGGAACAACCCAGGATATGTCCCGGCAGCTCCGACACCACACAGTCCTTCGCGGCAGACGGATTGTGTACAATTTATATACTCAAACAAATTTTACAAACACAGTAAAAGTTGTTAAACGTAAATGTTTCAATACCCCTTTTTTGAGGGGGAGGGGGATAATGGCAAAATAAAGCTTATAACAAATAAATGAAAGTCACGTTTAACTCTTTCTTAACAACACAAATAAATAAACAAACACATTAGTTAATTAATAAATAAATTAAAAAAATTAATGCACTTACTTGCAAATTGGTTTTTCCATTAGCTATCGATATAAATATACAAAACCCGACTGTTTTATACAAAAACATTATTTAATGCAGAAACAAATGGTTGACGTCAGTCACATAGCACAGTTTTTAAAACGCTTTAGTCAAATGTGCTCGTAGAGAGATACAGTAGTAAAAAGGGGGCGTATTTTCAAGTTTTATCGTCCCGCCTCCAATATTTCTCACGGTTCTTACAAGACTTCATACGTTATGCGACAAGGAAGATGCATGTGAACTAAGATTGAAAATTTAAACCTAAATATCAGTATTTTAGCACATTTATATATTGCAAAAAGGCCTTTGTTCAAAAGTTATTGTCTTATATTTCAAGTTTGTTTCTTTACATTTCAAATACGTGAAGCTAAATCACACGTATTTCCCTGATACATTATCAGTCATATTAGCAATGCTACATTAGTATTTATAAAGATCTGATGATTTAAAACTTAATCTACCAGGATGCCCTTAAACCCACAGAGATTTGCGCAAATTCCGATCGTAACGTTAAATTGTACAATTTGTAATATATTACACTTATAATAATACACAATTGTATTCAATATTATAAAAAGTAAACACTTAGTAAAAAACGTATTGTATAACAAAGAAAAAGATGAAGTTCATTTTTTACGCCAAATTAACAATAAAGCTCAATTTACATCTCACACAGAACACGGTTGGGCAAAGGGTTATACATGGGTTGACTGGTACAAGTATTGGGCTCCAACCGTGCCTATGGATTAGTTGGTACGAGTTAGACTCGAATGTAGCACAAGTATGTACGAATAAAGCACGAATATACTCGGTCAAGCAAGGTTTGTCAAGGTAAAAACACGATTTGCATGCGACTTTTATACTATTGTTTAACGGTTCCTAGTACGGTCTAGTGCGGTCTTGTACGATTTAACACGATATTTACTTTATTTACTCGATAATCACAGGATCTACATACGGTCCCGCCGACTTTGTTCGAGAAATGGTCGAGTTTACACATTCGTGTATGTTTTGATATAAATTGACTCATTTTGATAACTTGCTTCATAAATTTTGAACTTCTAACGAGGAAAAACCTTTATTATAGTTATAAAAACAATTTCCGATATAACAAGTGACATAATACGGGAATAGAAATCATGATAAGACTGATAGACATTGAGACCGTGTATATCCGTCTTAGACCGTGTCTGACCGTACTTGACCATGTATGATTCGTATTTCAATCGTACTCGTCGCTTGGCGATAAATTGAAAACCTTCTCACGCATTTGCCACAAATCGTGAAATACAGGTTTCCTTATAATCTTATTGTTAATTCATTATGTCACAAAACACAAATTGTTATAATGTTTATTATTTGTCAAAAAATTACATCATAATGTTTAAGATGAAATACGTTCGTGTACCCTTTTACTTTATTTCCTTCAAATATGATTTTATCGTTTATTTATAAAAATGGCAGTGAATAAGGAGTTTAGGTTTGTATCTTTAAGCATTACAGTTTTTCAGTGTTTAAACTAAATTCCTCAACGCGGAAGTTCAGATTAATATTGGGACCACATGGGTTTAGCAATTCAAAAGCGTTAACCAAATAGTCATTATTTCTGAGTAGTTACAACAATACCAAGATTTGCATTGAGTGTTGCTAATAAATATGTCGTTATTTCTTAATCCTTTTTAATGAAAATAGGGTAATTTGTGACCTCTTCTTCGGGTTTTTCAGATTTTCCGACCTTGATCTGGTACAATGATTATATTATACAACAATCGATGCCTGTTTTATGTTATTTGACTTGCCATGGTAGCATTTTAAGTTCAACGCAGTAGATCAAAGCGTATCTTTTTATAATTCATGTGGAAAACGTTAGTGCACATTATGAACAATACAAAAACAGTATTCGAAGGTATATTACTAGTAGAACTAACAAGGTCTTTATTAAAAGGGCAAAGTAATCAAACTGCTTAAAATGGAAGCGCCGAAAATCTTCGAATATAAGTAATGTGAGGTCATTAGGTGACTGCTTATCTCAAGCAATGTTTTAATTATTATATTTTCATCACCAAAAGCATTGTTGGTATTTGTATAAACCCAAAGGCACTTGCCATCTTGAAATATTAGTATAAAGAAAACAATTGGTCAAGGATCAATGTTTATCATCCTATATAGATTCGGTCCGAGTGTTTAAACATTATGTTATTACAAGTTGTTTTGAATATTATAATAGACCATTGCGTTTTAACAAATGTATGCATTACGTTATATCCTTACATTTTAGTTACTTATTCAAAATGGGCGTATATTTCGGCGATGGTTCTTTTATAAGTGTCTTTCTTTGTTGTTAAAACCTTGGATACCGCATTAAATATTTAAATAAAGGAACTTATTGCTACGACATACTTATCTGATTTGTGTCATTTCTATTAACATTGTAAATAATAATCGTTCGATTTAGAACTAGTGACCGAATACATTTCTTTAAGATTTGTTCCAAAGAATACTTTAAAAATCTTGAATTTTGTATTTTACAATCGCAAAATACATTAAATACCTCATTATAATAAAGGAAGTGATTACTTCAAAGACTATTTTTCACAATTAAATTCGTTCTTTATCCTACTTAAATTTTTTTTTTTACATAAATATTTGTTTTATTGTAACAGTAACAGTAACAAAGTTTATTTGCATTAAACTTACAGAGTTTATAGCATACAAAGAATGTTTTTACAATTTATCCTACTTAAATGAGAAAGACGTCATTAGGTCTCGCACCACCGAAACCAATCAAATGTGATTATCAACAACCAGGGTTTTTCCCCGATTTGTTTAAAAATGTTTGTTTTTAATTATAGGAAAACTACTTTAAAACTAAGTGTTTGTACTATTTTTCCCCTCAAAAATTTGGTTGTTTAATTTCAACAATTTATATACCAATAGCTGAAACTATATACAAGTAATTTAAATTATAGGTTTAATCGTGGCTATGGAAAAACTGCAAACCATTTACAACATAAACAGCACGGTCGTCCGCTCGGTGTGTGCTACTTTACGTCCTGTTTAATGTTTATATATGGTATAATTGTGTCTATTTATTGTTAACTCATAACTAATGTGAAATGGTATTTAGTAAAATGCTAAAAGTTAAAATAAAGTTTGCTTTTATTATAAAGGCGAACCACGGTTTTGTTTTTTAGGTTACTGATTTAGCATTAAGTTAAATACTAAAAGAAGAAATAAAGTTTGTTTTTATTATAACGTTAAACCACACTTTTGTTTTACTGAAATAGCATTTAGTAAAAAAAGCAGAAGTAGAAACTTATAAACGTTTGCTTTTATAACAACGTCGAAGAGGCTTTTGTTCTACTGAAAGTAAAAAGTTGTAAGCGTAGGTTTTTGAATATGTATCTAAGGAAAATATAGAAGTGTCTAAAACAGTGACAGTAACACAGCTTTTCTTGCATTGAACTAAAAGGTATAGTAAATAGGAAATTACGATTGTATCTGCGTATAAACTAAGAGACTAAACCAACTCTTAGCTCGAGCCTGTGTTATGTCAGTTATTGTATGCAAAAGCATAAACTTCACAGAAAATTTAATAATCATTTACTAGACAAAAATAAGATGATCGTTTAAAAAATTAAAAATCTACACCAGAAAATGCGGATTAAGCGAGATTTTAATCTTCATGGGATGTTTTTGGGTCAAATCGAGAAGAAGCAAGTTGACATGACGTGAAACCTTTACATAAGTGGAGGCCCAGATACGCTTCCGTACATATAACACACGTTTTATTAATATAATTATTTTCAATTTCAATTGTTAAATTAACAAATGTAAAAACACAATAGAATTAACATGATATTTGAAAATTGATTTATAACTTGTTACATAATAAATCCAGACGCAGATTAATTAACTGTTGCTATGGTTTACTTTAAGGGGGAGAGACAAGGCAAAATAGCCAAAAGCAGCCCAAAATAGTCATTTATCATGTTCAAAAACTAGCTATCATATTGAAACAAAATAAGTGAAATATTGGGGTTGGTGAAGTTAGCAGTGAGCAGTACAGCAGTGAGCAGTGTACTGCTGTACTGCTGTACTGCTCCACTGCTAGCAGTGGCTAGCAGTGAGCAGTGAGCAGTGCACTGCTGTACTGCTGACAG
>Ga0224511_10002720_pt1 | contig 12145 bp, 7 predicted proteins | sample SF_May12_sed_USG_2_FD_169988 | JGI IMG/M metagenome (GOLD analysis project Ga0224511, IMG submission 169988) | Sediment microbial communities from San Francisco Bay, California, United States - SF_May12_sed_USGS_8_1 | ecosystem: Environmental > Aquatic > Marine > Sediment | place: USA... | reverse complement strand
AGTGAAAAAGACTGTTATATTTAAAAAAAAAAAAAGTTGCTGCCTGTTACCTAATGTTGTGTACGGTGAGGCGGTATCATTCTGTGTCCGTTCTCTGAGCTCTTCGTAGGTGTTCCCACTGGATTTGTCCACTTAAAAGAATAATACCAAAATAAACTGTTAGATATAACCTAAAGCATAATGGTTTGGTTGCATCAAAGTGTTGATAACGGCCGTATATCGCAAGTACACAGAGGTACACATAAACTCAGTGCACTGAAGCGTACTACTTTTACCAAGGAATGCAGCTGAAAAAAGTTTGGTCATTTTTACCGGGCACCTGTTTTCAAAATCCTCTTACTATCCAAATGTTTGTTCGGCTTTTAAGCGCATTCGCTGATTAATTTATTATTTAGGTAAAAAGGACTCTATCACATCAGACGTAGGTACACTGTAAAGAACCGAGGTGGAAAAATATTAATTTAAAGTCAGAAGTGTTTTTCAAAGAATGGTTCTATATTTTCTTGAGTTTTTTTTTTAAATTCCAAAACCTGATTTGAATTCTAACTAAAGACCACTTTCAATTGAAATACGAAGCAGGTAGTGCGTGCATTGCATAGCGAATGTAAACGAATGCTTGCATGGTGGTAATATTATAATGCCTAAGTAACTATGAATTGGGAAGCGAATGTACATCTTGCTAGCCTGGTTGCATTCAGCCAGGCAGTAGTGTATGCAGGTTGGTTTTGCTTGCGTGAATGTGTCTCCTCAGGAGAGAAGCATATATGTGGAGTAAGCATTGTTGTCGGCGAACCTTACTAGTTTAGCGGAGTGGCTTTGTTGTTGGTGAGTAGTTCTTATGTTTACTTAATTAAGCGAAAATATGATGCAAAAGATGTTGTAAAATGTACGTACTTGAATCCTTGCTAAGATTGTTGATGCCTACATTTTCGTAATTGCTTATCACATTGTTAGGAGATGTCGCAGGTGCTGAAACGGGTTAAATAACATGACAAACACACGTAATGTAATGATGAATATAAATTTAAATACTACATGTTCGTAACATTTCGACATTGTTTAATTAAAAGTAAAAACAAGAAACGCCGCAATGCGACGAAACCAGGTTTTCAACGATTCAACCAAGTATTTATGTGACAGGAATAAGAAATGAAAGATGGCAGTGATGAAAAAATGATGTTCTTATTTTGGTTGCATTGGTTGCATGCACCAAGTTCGGTGTCAATAGGCCAAAGCAAACTAAAGTTATTGAGAAGAAACTGAATTTCTTTTTTAGTAACAATGACCTTGACCTTGATCACAGACACCTGGGTAGCAATCCCAAGCTGCCTCTTGATATAAGCTACCCATACAGCAAGTTTGGTGTCAATAGGCCAAAGCAAACTAAAGTTATTGAGCGGAACCCAAAAGTTGACGCCCGCCCGCACGCACGCCCACCCGCCCGCCGCCGACTTCAGCATTACAATAACCCGGTTTTCGTTGAAAAACTGGTTAGGAAACAAACAAGCAAATGGAGCCCTGTTAAAATGTTGTGACCACGTTTAGCGTTATCTCCATATTTTCCTTGGGTATGTGAAAGTTTGACGGTGATATGTCTTGTGTGTTGGATATTGTACGGGCCATTTTGTCATGGTGCCATTAAACTTGACATATCTACATTGTTTACAACATTCTTTCTTTGAACATCTCTTTAATTTATATCTTAAAATCTTAAAGGTTAAAATTATATGTCTTCATAACATCAGTATCTATCGTCTTGTGGTTTAATGTACATAATCTATGACAGTCCCCTATTCACTGTTCTTGAAATCAACCAGTCACAACCTAAGTTATTGACTTGAAATGTTTGATGATAGTTGATAGTTAATACATATAATAGTGTTTAAAGCTAAACACTTTCCCTTCCGTCATTAAACAATTCTGATTTATAATTGTAATGTTCAACTATTGTACTAGTCGTTGATATTGCACGACAAACCACAAAGTAACAAGTAGCACGTATTTGTATGCTTTTTATGTGAATATAAAGGATTTGACATTTATATCATTAACGATATTATATTATGCAGTAAAAAGTGAAAAATTGGCTTCAGCAATATACATGGAATTACAAAACCTCTTTTTACTACATGGCCTAATGTTATTATTTACACTCACAGTCTGTATTGCGACATTTATATTGAATTTATTAAATTTTGTTAAAGGCTATTGTCTTATAGTTTTAAACTTGTGGGTTTGGATTTAACAGTTAATCGACTTGATATTGTTAATGTAGATCATTGTATATGTTGATTTGTTTTAACTATACAGCTTTTTATTAAATATGAATTGAAGAGATGTTCAGGGACATATCAAGTGTAAGGGCATCATGACAAAATGGCCCGTACAAAAACAAATACACAGAACAACACAAAACACGCAGAACATCAAGACGCAACAGATATTCAGAATAAACTTTTTCTATTTTTAAATTGTTAATTGTGATTTCTTAAATGATTTCATAGTCATACAATTGCTGGGTTTATCTTGCCAATGCAAAGCGTTACACCCAGACAAGACATGTTATATCAACAGTTGTCAATCAGCAAATAAAGCTACAACAACTAACAGTTTTAAACTACAAACTGCTGTTGATATAGTTTATGGTCTAGTTTTTGGATACAGTTACACTGTCTGGTGAAACTTTTGTTTGACAACGTGCATTTGACAAAAGTGCGTTAAAGACTTGAATTGGTCCTTACCTACGTATAGTTTGTTAGATACAATGTCTCAATTGTAAGTAACTGATAAAGTGTTAAACGGTATCCAACCTTGATTCATACAGCGTTTCCGGCGAACGACTAGAACGACAACAACACCACCAACTGTTACAGCAACTGCTGCGACTACACCACCAACGGCACCACTGATGGTCTGCGGCAACGAACTGCTTGAGTCCTCGGCTGATACAGAAACTAAATTTACTTGTAACCGCTATACATTTACACATATTTAGTCGGAACCCTATTCTCATTTTATGATCCCTTGAGTTACGTTATACTATGTAAAGACAAGATGTAACCAAACTATATGATCGAACGGAAACAATGTACTTCGTTAAATGCTTTCGAGAATTATGAATGTTTTTGTGATTCATTTCATTTGTTTTTTGTTAGTCTATATCATAACTTTTTGCAAATGAAAGAAATGTTCCTCACTAATGTACAGGACAAAAACATCGCACACTACCTGTCGTAAATTTGCTGACGACAGTGATATTGCTTTTGCCACGACTGTTTTTGGAATATAAGCGGATATAGTAGGTGGTTCTTTCAATCAGGTTGTTGATTGTTGTATTCCTGATATAGCTTGTGTCGGATGTTTCAATTGTTTCCATTGGAGACACCGCCCAATCCGTGTTGTCAGTTCTGATTTCATAGTAAACGGTTTGATCAGAACCCCCATGGAAACCTTCTGACCATGATATAGTGACTGAATAAGGACCGATGTTGTGTATTTCAATGATAACCGGTGGGCTAGGTACATCTGAAATACACACTTTACTTTGTTGTACATACTTGGTTATGTTTATTACACGATTTAATTTTGCATTTAGCAAATTGTTGAGTCGTAAATAATCTATATGATTATAATGTGTGTTATAAGAGCTTTTACCTTGTGGAACAATTTCAAGAATGCGCCTGGCAGCTGGCATTATATTGTTTTCAACGACAAGCACGTATTCACCAAACTCTTCTTTAAAACTTATATAAAACGATACAACTACTATAAAGCCGTCCGCAGCAACATCTGAATCGAAGACTTTCAGGACCAGTCGAGTCAGTTTGACAACAGTTGTGTATGCAACTGCTCTTTGGGTGTTCAGTGAGGCAGACGCCACGCGCTCCAGGGTTATATTCACATCGGACTCGGAGTAGACTGTCTGAGAAAATGACGTCACGGATCCGAGGCGCGCGGGCACCTTAAGGTCGCCTTTGATGTCGAGAAGAACTGGTGGAGCTGCAACAAATTTCGAATTTGGAATAATTAAATAATTTTAATCTGAACTGTACATAATTATATACAGACTTTAACGGCCTTACATTTGTATGCATACTTAACCATCATTTCATTAGCTATATATTACAAAAATAAATGGTATCATTCCACTTGATACGAATAAAATGAAGTATCAATGAAAATGAAGTAATATTACTAAAGATACATTTACATGCGATTCGAATCCGCTGCGTGCAAGATATAAGCTGAAGTGTTTTATTTGGAGATTGTTTAACTCTGAAACTAATAATACCTACTTACAATATTAAAACGCGTGAACCAAATAGAAGGAGCACTGGTATACAACGCCACAGCGAAAAGGATGTTTATGAGACAGAACTAGTTGTTTATGGGTTACAACATCTAACGCGTATGGTTGATGACTATACATTGCACTATTGATCATTTATTGAGTTTATGGATTATACAGGACAACTGCATTTTCCGTTTACCCGATTGTAGGTTGTACTAGTACGTACTGTGGTTTGCATTACCTATTGGCCAATAGTCACAAAGAATTGGCAAATATACATGTACGTTCTAATCGATAACCTGGTCAATTATGTTACTAGGAAGGTTAATATGTTATCACTTGTAACATGAAGTAGTTACCTTTTTTACTTGAGTGAAGACAATGTCTTTATTTTGCTACACAGTGGTTTGTTTGATACCTCTTACTAGAAGGTAGGCAGTCCCTATACCGGCGCCCAGGTTCCGGCTGGCCTGTACACCGTTTATCACCCTGCACGTGTAATAGCCACTGTCCTGGTACGTCAGTCCCTCCAGAAGAAGAACCTCTGACCCCGGGAATGATCTCAGAACCGACGTGTGGCCCGGCCAGGTTTGCTCCCACCTGATGTACGTGTATTCATCAGGGACGCCTTGAGCTTGACAACGCACATATGTCGATATGTTGTTAGTTGTGGTGTTTGTAACATGTACTCTGACGTCGGGGGTGTCTGTGAAAATAGACAGAGACACCTTCCTTATATGTCTAATGTATTTAAGAGCATTCTTAATCACTTAAAGTAAGTATCATCTTTAAATTAACATCATTATTGAATTTACATTTAACTGCAAAATATTGTTACACTTTTAAATACGTTTGGCAATGTACATGAATGTTCCCGATAGCAATGTAATTTAAGAAGACAACATCTTAAGACCTTAAAACAGTTTTTGAATAATTAGTACTGCTTAAGAGTTAAATATTTATTTGAGTTGAAGAAATAGTACTTCTATATAGTTGCACTTGTAACACTTTTTTTCAACAATCATTGTTTGCGAAAATTAATAAAAAACTTACAAGTAATGACTAAGGTGACATCTGTGTAGACTACATTTCCTATACCGTTGTTAGCTGAACACCTGTATCGCCCCGCATCTTCTCGAGACACATCAGTGAAGTTGAGCGATAGAGAGTTATTCCCCTTCACCAAACCTTCTGTAATCGCCAACCCAGTATCTTGTCGTATCCACGTGATTACGGACGCCGGATTGCTGAACACGATGCAGTTTAGGGACCCCGAAAATGTTTCTTTGATTTGAACATCAGTCGTCGTCAATGCTGGTGCATCTGCACAACAGATGGATCAACAGCAATGAACAAGATGTGCACATCAATTTGAATGAAAACTTAAGAGATATTCAATAATAAAGGTGACGACATGACAGTCAGGGTCAGGTTTAACAGCCCCACGACAAAAAGCAGTAGGAAAACAAACATAGTTGGCACAATTAGCATGAACATGAACTGTTGTTTCTCTAATTTTAGGCAAACACTAAAATTATGTTTTATATAAAATTGATTGCGACTTGTAATTACTGTGAAGTCCGAAGAGACTTTTTTTAAATTAAACTTACGACATCAACAAGCTTAAATATTTAAATGTGATGCATGAACTATGGTTGCGAAATGTGTTTTACGAAATATTTTTGTCAAGAGTCTATATCAGACGTAATATTATGTATATTAGAAGAAGAAAAAAACACACACACTAAATTTGCGATCGGCATGCCTTATGTTGCACAATCCCTTCGTTATGGATTTTCCCATCCACACCAGAAACACAGGATATATACTTATATTCTTACATCGTATGTTTAAGATAGAAGTTTCTGTGACTTCTGTGTTCAGCTCGTTTGAGGCCCTGCATTCAACCCTTTGGCCGTCCATTTCCCGGCTGGCCACAAACTCCAGGTCCTGTATCGTGACTTGACCCCCGTAATCGCCTGCCTCATGTCTCGCTGTACTAGAACTGGCTATCTGCAGACCGTTCCTGTACCACGTGATCGCAGAGGGCGGGTTGGAGGAGTCGGTCCGACACGTCAACCGAACTATATTGGCTCCGTCGGCAATTACGTTGTTATTCCCAGTGACGTTGGTGAAACGTGGTGCAACTGAAACAAAATCATATGAGATGAAATTATTTTCAAAGAAAGACTGAATATCGTTTTGCAAACGAAGCAGATAGAGTCAAGTTTTATGGCACCATGACAAAATAGCATTTATTGATATAGCATTTTAAACATACCTTAATGTAAAATTATAGAATATGACCGACTAGTACGTCATATTTGGTAACCACAAACAACTAGTAGTTTATTAAATACTTAAGATGTCGCAACACAGTAACCAATTATTTCATCATGCAAGTTTTTCTTGGTTGTTGGTTGGTTAAAGACTCGGACAACTATAACCTTAAAGCAGCTGACCTCCAGAATATACTAGAAAATCATTAGTTACAAATATTTCAAAATATATCTTCAAATATATATAATAGTTGTTAGAAATATAAAAAGAACATACGAGGAATGATCCAAAATAACGTGTACTTTTCTCATAAAAACCAAACTTTCCATCGCTACATTTAAAACAATAATGTGTGTGCTATAAGTGTCTAAACAGTGTAGAACTTTATAAAATAACACTTGTGGTATTTAAGTTTATATCAGCACATGTGCGGCGCCCTGGCACAGGTAATGACGTAAAATGCAAGTAATGGACTTTGAAAATGTTTCGCCATGTTATGATGCCGAAATATGTTATATTTTTACATTAAAATTACAACTTGTATAAATCAAATCATCAATAAGGGTTGACCATGTACTGATTAAATAGAGATTTGACATTTGTATATGTAATTGGTGCATGTACATTACAAACTCTGATCTACTGTTTATGCAATGTGGTTAACAATGACTTTCATAATAATTTAAGTTTATTGCATTGTTATTTCTTTCACTTAAATGACACACATCTACATTATAGCCCATACAAGAATAAACTTGAATATACATTAGCAATACATTAATACAATTTCTTTTAACATTTCACAAGAAAACTTTACTGAAATAAATATTTTAAGCCAGGTTCGAACAAATCACAATTTAAAGTGACAAGTGACGTCATAAATATCTTTTTTTTCTCATGAGTACATGCTTATTTTAAACTTGATTATCACAAGTTGTTATCATCCACATATTTAAAAACATATACAAGTTGTTAAAAAGACATAACCTGTGGGATATTTATACATTTTCAGTTATAAAATATTATCTATGTCATACAAATGTTATTTGAATCCTCAATAATTATTCATTTTGACGCCGTGCGCCAGGTATGCGTTACCATGGTTTTGTGTATGCAAATTTAACATAACCATTAAAGTCGTACATAAAATAAATTATTATTAATATGTCAAAGACGTTTTCCGATTCTGTTTAATATAAAACTTAAGACGATGAGTTAATAAATGTGAGTTTAACAGCCAAAGTCCACGTTATTTTTAATCATCCCTCGTATTTTCACTTTTTTGCTTTGAAAACAGAAAATTCGCTTTTCTGCCATCGGGATATTCCTACTATACATAACGGCTACTGCGTTACTAACTGAATTAAGGGGTTAGTTATAATAGATTTCTCCACAGAACATAACTTGACCAGTATTAACGTTAACTTTATTTGTTTCTCCATTTTATGAGCATCTGGAGGTCAGCTGTTTTAAACTTTGAAGAAGCTTATTATGTGTTTGATCTTATATTTGAAGGTTACAGTATAATCTCGTTTATTCAGGGTTGGGCCGTATTCAAATTAAATTTGTTTAGTAAGTTTTTAAGTAAGTTTTGTTAGGTAATTCGCACGAGAAGCGAGCGAAACACGTAGGATATTTGCCTTTGAAATCATAGGTCAAGGCCGGTAGGAGTGTGGGTGCCACACACACACGTGGATCCGTTAGTAGATAATATATAATATCGTTCACATGTTGTGTGGAATATCAACCATTTCAATATGGAAATTGTACATAATCTGACATTCATAATTCCATCAGATCATTAGTTTGTGTACGAATCCATTCCATTTTACTCATCACGTTATTTTATATAATAATGCGCACATCTTTACTATAATAAACCTACATTTGACGGCTAAACTACAGTTTATAGCACTGTCTACGGGTATCCCATTACTCGCCACACACGTGTAGATGCCGGCATGCGCCCTGTCCACGTAAGGAATACGGTGGCTGAGCCGGTTAGAGCTGACGGCGCCGTCACTTCTGGCAACAGTTGTTGGTCCTTTTCTCCAGGTCATGTTTGAGGCGGGGTTACTGTCAGAAACGCACGTCAGGTTGGCAGTGGAACCTTCCTCCCCGACACTGGTGCAGAACACAGTGACTTCGGGATGATCTAAATGTATAATAAACCGTTTTATACAGACAACTATACCAAGGGAAAATCACAAGCTGAAAAAAGTAATAAGCTAAGGAAAAAATGGGTATTACTACAGAAATTGTCAAACTTCATTTTAGGTTTAATGTATGTTAAAAGCTTAATTTATGAATGACATGTACATTTCCAATAAAACCGAGTCTGCCGTTTTTCCATGCAGGCTATGCTTTCTGAGGGCTTTCCCTTTTCTCAGTTTAATTCAACTTACTACAGCTGGTGTTTAGTGCCTATGTGGCGGCTGTCAAATGTCGCCTCGTACTTCATCATTGTGTAGTTATATTTTTCTGGTCATGGAGTGTATTTTGTTTACATTTGAAAATAGAGTTTCGCTCTTGAGCTAGGGGGCGTCATTGGTGCGGCATCTTTTATTACCACTGATGATCAGCTTCAATAAAACCGAGGCTGCTGTTTTCCCATGCAGGCTACGCTTCCTAAGGGATTTCCGATATCCCAATTTAGTGTGCACGTTTAAACAATTTACTATTGAATATCTAAGTAGAAGAACAACTATTGGTGCGTTGCGGTAATGACATGGCGTTGCGGTAATGACACTGTATGCTTGATTGTTGACCTAATTCTAAAGAAAAGGTTTTATAAGGAGTTTTTTATATATCATGTCATCAATTTAAATACTTTACCGAAACTATTTGAAAATTAAGCCTTGCATAGCACAGTAATGGTCCAAACAGGCAGATTTTGGACACATTATTTCACAAGGTTCATCTTTTGACAAAATCATTTTAAAATGCATATATTCATTACAAAGTTACGGCAAAACAAGCACACTTTGAATTTATACTGACCTTTGACCTCTAGGCATAACCGTTATCTCATAGCTAGCAATTAAGGTTTTGTATACGGAACATCGCTTAATCAGCATTTAACATTTTGCTTATTGTTTTGAAAGTCCAATTATCCCTAATACAGTTATTGGCCGATAAAGCCAGATATGGATGCAATGACGCATGGTCGGTCACACGGACGGGCTCACTGCAAGTGGGTTCGGCAAAAGAAACAATAGTTCAAATATACACGTTAGAGCTGTTAATGCTAAGTAATATGCCAGTATGTTCTCGTTGTGGTAATGACCGTTGTGGTAACGACATTTTATAATATTATTCATTTGAACCACATTAAATTCCTTTTCTGTATGTTATTTTTAACATGTACATCAAAGCAATATAAAAAGCATAGTATCAATTGAAGAAATGTCCAAAGAATAAATGTTGTAAAAATGTAAACATTTCAAGTTTAATGGCATCATGACAAAATCGCCAGAACAAATACAAACACACAGAACAGCACAAAAACATGAAGAACAGACTCAACAGACAATGCCTGCAACATTTTGTCTTTGAAACTATCTTCATATTATAATCTCATTTACATTTCGTTCATAAAATAGCTAATATACTCTATCCTATGACGTTCACAATTTAAATTGAGGAAATGTAAAAAAGAATGTTATAAACAATGTAGACATGTAAAGTTCAAGGGCAAACTAATATTTGAATGTTTTAATGTTTATCTTGAAGTTAAGGGTAAACCACTTTTAACAAGGCCCGCCAGATCTGAAATGGCAGATGTTTATCCGTTAACAAATGCCGCCTAAATATTGTTATGTTATTGACTTGAAAGTGACACCTTATCTTGCCACACCTTAATATTTGAAAATTTTGAAAATTTTGAAAACCTAAACAAAACTGGAAAACTACTATCTATTTGTTTCTAGGGCTTTTATTTCTAAAATGTATTTTAAAGTTTTTATATATTTACAATGAAACCGTCGGTATTCCCTTTAATAACATTTTTTTATAATAGAACACTTGAATGTCACAATTAACGACCAAATATTAATAAGGAGGAAGTCAATAATAAACTGATGAAAGGTAAAGCCGTCAGGAAGCATAGGCTGCACGAATTCTATTACAAATGTGTAGAATAAGTTATGATGATGTATATATTTTGCTAACTCACATTTAACATCCAGAGTGATGTCGTTGCTGTTCACGGTTCCTGTAGTCGCGGAGTTGTTGGCGGTGCAGGAGAACCTATCACCATTCATGACCCGTGTCGGCGTGATGACCAAAGACTGTGACGTGATCGTGCCGAAGTTACTTCCAGCCATATAGGTATAGGGCTGTGTGTTCGTTATGACGGCGTTGTTGTGTTTCCAGGTCAGAGTAGCGGCTGGGTTGGAACTGTCGGCGGTGCATGTCAAATACGTCGTGCTGCCGTTAGCAACTACGGTGGTGGGTCCATTCAATGCAACACTCAAAGATGAAACTGAGAAAAAAATAAAAGCAATGCTATGTGGAGGAATACTTGGTTAGAAGAAACATTTAAACTGGAATTTAACGCGCACGTATTTTTCTAAACATATTGTTTATATACGTGAATAGACAACGCATATAACACGGTGACATGACTTCGTTAAACTAAGACAAAAACGACAACTTACACAAAACGTCCAGCGTCAAGCTCCCTGTCACCGGCGACTGGAGGGTCTCGTGGTTAACGCTGCATGAGAGCACCTTTCCGTTATCGTGCCGTGTCACAGAGCGGGAGAAGTTTGACACCAGTCGGAAAGTTTTAAGGCTGGTGTTGTTCTCCACTGTCGGGTTAGTATCCATTACTGGGCTGTCCCCTGATAAAACCCAGGTAACATTGACATCCCTAGGACGGAAGCCAGACGTTGTGCACTGGGCGATACGCGAGACAACTTGGTGCTCTACAAGTGTTCCAACGGCAGTAACCGCCGGTAAGGAGGGTCTTACTACAAGTAAGAATTCAATACAGAAACATGAACTTTTACTTCAAAACTATCAACAGCTACCTAATAAACTTCTTTTCTATAACACAAAGTTCCTTACATGTTGAATATGTATACCTCACCTTATATATACCTTTATCGGTTATTTCATTACATACACATTCCTTGTTATTATGTTAATCATGTTATATTATGCTTTATTGTTTTTCTCAGTTATTCGAATTTAATGGACGCATTACTGCAGGCTGACCAGTGACATTTTTTAAAGCACAGAAGTAGGGCACAAATATCTTAAAAAGTAAAAACAAATGTAGGGACATTAAAGCTGAACAGTAGCGATAGTTTGGCTTCTTTCTTTTAATAACAAATCAGGTACACACATCGCATTCCTTTTACAGTCCCGAAGATTCAAGTCATTCTATTTATTGATAAGTAAAATTCAATTTATTAAATATATACCGTGTTGAAAACAGCTAATGCTGATTATCATCAAAAATATGTTGAAATCGGAGGAAACGACTTGTTGAGAGTGTTCTTCTTATGCACCGTTCCGCAAAATTTCAAACTCCGCCCAAAGCGGTAGATTTGCTTTGATCTTGTGAAG
>Ga0224511_10002719_pt1 | contig 12148 bp, 5 predicted proteins | sample SF_May12_sed_USG_2_FD_169988 | JGI IMG/M metagenome (GOLD analysis project Ga0224511, IMG submission 169988) | Sediment microbial communities from San Francisco Bay, California, United States - SF_May12_sed_USGS_8_1 | ecosystem: Environmental > Aquatic > Marine > Sediment | place: USA... | reverse complement strand
CGTTGGGCTACAAGGGGGGGGGGTATTGCGTTTGTTTAGCGACGCACTCGGGCTTTTGCCCATTCGGCGTCGGGGCATACAGATACAGTGTGATTTTACAATAGAGTAAAGAAGAAAACTAGTTGCGCAATCCCAACCTTCACGCCACGTTTACTTTGAACGCCATAGCGCAATCAGAAAGGAACTGGGGAAGTAATATTTTGATATTTTGTCGAACAGAGTCGAATCCAGCTCAGAAAAAAAAAACAGTTTTTTCTTGGTTTTAATAATAATAACTATGTGTTGTTAAGTTACCCAATTCAATAAAAATGTATTTTATCGTAGATTTGTAATGCATTAAGAATTTATAATGAAATAAATAATGAAATAAATCATAACACCTAGTATATTAACCCCTTTCTCGACAGGAAAACAGCGTGCTTAAAGGAGCTAGAGCACAGAAAATTGGGTTAAAAAGTACTTATCTTAAAATATGATTTAGATAAGAGTCTTAGCAAAGAAATGTGATGTAAAATTGCTGACACTGAAAAAAATTTTGACTACACATTTTTAAAAGATGAAAATGCATGTAATATGAGGTAAATCCTTTTTAAGTCCGTGGACAAGAAAATGATTTCCCCCTCATAATGAATGGTATATTGGAAATGTCCTGGTTTGTGCACATTTTCTTCAAAACTAGCACATGGTACCTATTGTTGATGCTCTATTACGCAGTTATTTAGACTTTAAGGGATAGTTTAGATTTCTCCCCATGTTAATGCCCAAACCGTGCTCTGGTGACTTTAAATCAGCACAGCTATTCTGCTGCACAGAAGCGAACAATAACTGCGTGGTGACATCACAAAGGCTGTACCGGAAACTGACAAACTTACAGCAGCCATAGCATTTGCAGGTCATGTCGAGATGTGTATGTTAATGTATTTTGGTTAATTTATATGGTACAAAAACGATAATTTTTTATCATTCATTTATTATCATGCGAACACTATTGTTTCGCTTACGAAAAGCACAGGCAGCACGACATAGATATGTCAAAGACATAGAGCTGTCCACGATAGAGATCCGATATCTTCATCACGACGCTGGGAAGACGGAGCTGGGGATCAGGGTCCCAGCAGAACCATGCTGCGTTGTATGCTGCATTAGGCCGGTAGTCCATCTATACGTAACGGTAAAATGTAAACGTAAAACGCGAACGTGAAAATTCAAACAAACGATGTCTTATTGTTTGAATTCCATTTTGCCGTGAGCGCGAAATGAGCGTGATATGTGAACGGGAAATGCGAGCGTGAAAGTTCACGGACGATATTCACGGGCAAGGAACAACAAACAATGATGTGTTTCTATGCCCGAGTCGACATAGAAAGTATTCAAATCCATCAAAAAATGTATTGTACTTTATGACCAGTCATTAAAAGAGTACAGGGTCTCAGCCATTAAAGACCGGGTTTTGCAGAATAAAGCAGACCCACTCAACATTCCCTGGTTGAAATGTACACTCAAAGTAAATTATTTTAGTTGTAAAACAATCTTAAGTTTAGTTTTTGCGAGTACGCTTATGACAGTTCTGCTATGTCCACCATCTATAAAAAATTTTTACGTTGCGTGCGTGAATATAAACAAAGCCACCAAAAAGAGTCAGAAACAGCGACCATTCATCTAATGACATGTTTTCTTGCCAAATTTCAAACGAAAAAGGACGAAACAACTGAACACGTTGGCCGGATAAATGGAATATATTTGTATGTTCAATATGATGGGCTTGATGGGATATCGCCATCAAGGCTAATAAAGTTGTCAAAAACGAAATCAAAATCATCTCTCTTGTCATAAATTTTAATTGCACAGTGGAGGTTATGGATTTGAATATCTAAGTCTAAAAACGTAGCTTTATCATCACTACTATTCGACTGCAGAAGAATAAGTTCTTTAGGGTTAGTAGCTGTTATGTTAGTTTGAAATAAAGTATTGTCTAGTGAACATTAATCATCAAGATGCCTAAAAGTATTACTAAACTTAAAGAGGTTTTTCATGAATTCACTCTCATAACAAAAAAGAAAGAGGTCAGCTACCAAAGGTGCATAATTAGCTCCCATTGGTATTCTTTGTTTATATGTATCATTCCCGAACTTAATAAAAGAACTATCTAGAAAAAAACGAAGTACATGTAGTTCACGTAGTGGACGTGAAAAATCACGCCTCCCGTTCAAGTTTCATGCTCCCGCATAACGTTCACGTCGCTTCTGCATAAATGGAATACCGACCGTAGGCGCTGATCTGGCAAGTAGCGATGAGTAATCCATGCTGATAACTAGAGGTAGTATTTACCTAAAGAAACAGGCTTGGCTTATCAGCATTCTTATTTTTTCCTTCGAATAGAGGGATACTAGAGCAAAATAAATATAGAATTTGGCATGCTTGATATTGATATTACAGAAAATAATAAAGAATTTAAAAGTCACCGGCTTCAGCAAAAAAGGCGAAAAAGGGCTCATTTTGACGCGAAAATGATTGCACTCATAAATAAATGTATATATAAATAAGGAAGAATTATTTGCATTCAAGTCATTGATATGACATGCCTGTGGCTGGGAGCACAAAGATATTGTGAAATAATAATTAAAAATGTTCTTAAATAATGCCTTAGCTTTTTCGCCTTTGCGATTATACGAAAAAGTTCTTAGCTTGATTTTGCGCATTAAAACTGCAAAAATAGTGGGTTTTTAGTCAGAACCTGCACATTCATAAAAATGTTTATCAAATAGAGGCCAGTTTTATGTTTTAATAATGTTTAGAGCACTTATGAGAACAACTGATTTTAGTCGCGTTTCCTCTTAAAGGTCCCATATGCTTAAATCATTTTCCTCATTATTCTACAGTACAACCAGAAAATTTGACACCATATTTTTATAAGACCAAGGAATATTCTGATATGTCACTATACATGGGTGGAAAGATAAGGTCATAACCTTTGAAATGACCTGTGTATTAACGCTCTAAGAATCATGGGATAGCACTACTTCCAAGCTACTTTCACTATATTTCACGTTCACGATAGATGATGATAAGAGGAAGTGAAATTAGAATTTTCAACTTGTGTTATTAAAATGTTTTTTGCCGCAATTGAACACATATAATAAAATAGACATACTTTTGAAAGTGTATTATTCATTTACCTTTACGTTTTATACAAATAAACTTTATATTAATTGCAATGTTCCAAATTCGTCAATCTTACGCGAACTATATTTGCGGAAGCACAAATCCCCCAAATAGGGGGTAATTCTGCGGTCTAGTATAGAGGTGATAAAAACGTAGTGACGTCACCATCTATGTATAGAATGACATGTATATAGATACTAATACGATACAAACTACTTGCAAGACCAAGAAGTGCCAAAATGGGTTTCATGTTACAGCATACACATTTTACATTAAATTTAATACTAAAACACTCCATTTAAACTGATGAAAGGGAAAGCCCTCAGGAAGCATAACCTGCCACTTTGTAAGAAGCATTAGCACATTTCACTGACCTGTAAGTGCTTTTTATTAAACCTTCAGCAACCTCGATAGGCACTTCCGATTTGGGGTTACTAAAAGTATTAGGCCTATAGTCATTGTACATACAAGTATCTTATTTCACGTTTATTTCATGTGCGATGTTTTCCGAGTACTTCGTGTAAACATTTTCTTAAGCATACAAGAGCTGAATATGCCGTCCTAATATAATCATTAACTTAAGCAACCTAAATGGCTTTTTGCCATTAAATAATATTTTTGTATTTTAAGGTACGTCTTGATAGCATATCTAAAGACACCCTTTAAACCTGTGAAGAGCATTACATGGTATTGGAATTTCCGTTTTACGACAACGGACCATAACGCGTTATTGGAAAGTCGGTACCTCCTCTATCGTCATGCCCCATCTTGATTAATACCGCCGAATTCTCTAACGAAATGCATGAGCACATGTAGTGCGTGGTGAAACATCTTGTGAGCGCCGAAAGACGCAACGACTACGAAGTCGTTGACGAAGATGATATTGATTGTCAAGATTCAAGATTGGTCGTCAAGATTCAAGATTGGTCGTAGATGATGCCTTAAGATTCCATGTTCCAAGACTATATTAATCGTTTTAGTGTAGTTTGCACTAGTCTAACTGATAAAGTATATACGTATTTTAAAGATGTTCTCAATAAATTAAAATGCAACTGAAAGAGAGCGTTTTGTAGGAAGAACACTTTACGTTTAATCCATTATTATTACTTTTAATAATAATAATAATAATTATTATTATTATTATGCTACTTTGCTTGTAAATGGTCGAGTTTTGACAGCATGACGTTCCTTTAACTTTACGTTGTGTGTGTTTTGGAGTATATTACTAGTTATAATTATGGTTATTGGTTCAAATCGGCTATGTACACTGGTACATGTATTCGTTCAAATGTCTATGGTACAAACAAAAGATTAAACTAGAATTGGATTAATAAGCACTGGCTCAGTAGTTAATCGAACTTCTTGATAAAGGTTTTTACAACTTTGTAAAATAGACATTTAACTTAGTAATAACCAGATTCAGCGCCGCCTATTTGTTTTCAAAATATTCTTATTGGTTTCCGCTGGGCAAATCAAAACTTGTTTCTAGCACACCGATAGCCAACACGATATACAGAATAAGGAACAGACCGAAAGGCTTATTGCTGGCGATGTCAACAACACATTTACCAAAGGTAATTTCCTGAACTTGTCAATACGTATTCAGTACACATGGTTACCAGATATAACACTGTGTTCAGAAATACTAACAACATCATTTAAATCTATGGTATTCATTATTTATAACAAGTAGTAGGCGATTACCAAGGCGTATGCATTTGTGTAGATAATTCAAAGCAATATGCATTTGGTTTTCCCTATAATTCTGAAACAAGAGAAATGTTCATTAAATCTATGGACACTCTTTCCCATGTTGTTTCCGGTAAAATGTTTCACTTCGGGTTTCCGGAAAGCCCTACTGAGGCATGATATTATTTACTTGATGATATTGGACTGCTGCCTTTAATATTACTCGATTACCTTTCATTACGGTATTGTATGACTTTTAAAATACAGTATGTTTAGTAAATGCAGTGATTTATTACTACTATGTGTACTATTCTAATCTAGAGCAAATACCAATCATGCATTATTAAACAATATAGAGAAACAATGGGACCTTCATCTCGACTAAGCAATGTATCCTTTTTATATTGGATTTCGGTTTCATCTGTGGAAGCACTCAGTCTCTTTGTAAATGATCTCTTTGTGTTGAGCCGAACTTCGACAACACAGGGCTTTTGGCGATAATAATAATAATAATCAAAGGATAAACTATGGTTTTGACGGTGCTTCCGTTAAACGTGTAGCTTTTTAAGTTTAGATTTATTTTGTTCTAAATATTCATTGCAAGACGCCTTTCGACGCAGCTCTGGTTATTATTGGATACTCTGTTTATAAATTGAGGAGATGTTCAAAGCAAAAATGTTGCAACAAAGTAGATAGGGTCAAGTGTGTGGGCACGATGACAAAATGGCACATTTAGCACAACACTAAATATACCTATAAACAAGAAGTAACTGACATGTAGAATACAATGTTACCTTTTTTGTCAATCATTTTTGTAATACAAACGATTTCTCCAGGGCATGTACGAGCTCGCATTACCCTTTTTATTTTTTGAATTCTATATTATTAACTTGTGTTCACGAAGTTTAGTAACTGTAATTATCTGTTATAAAGTCTTACTCTATCACAACATTTCCTTATAAAATAATGAGCTTAGATCTAAATTGGAGACAAGCAGGTGAGGTATGATAGGTACTATGTCATTACTATTAAGTAAGACACAACCCCATGCTTTGATGCCGAGTTCCAGGGCAGGACGTTTAATGTCCATATATATTGTTTTCATATATTGTTCTTGGTCAACAGTTAGCTTTGTTGTTTTCTACTTGCGTTCGAGTTTCCGCTTTGCCTAACGTGTTCTTTGCTGTGCAGCTCATCAGTATACCAGGGACATGAAGGACGAAGTACATGGTTTTGGTCAGCAGTGGCGCGTGTTTATCAAGAAGTAGTGAAAGTTCGTCGTTGTAAATATCGACTAATTTGTCGGCATCGGTGTTAGTTATCACACAATTGGTTAGATTTGATTATTTCGTTTTTAAAGTCATTGACACAAATTGATTTCTGTTTCCTGAATTGGACCAACTTTCGGATAGAAGCAGGTTTGGCAGCGTTCGCGTTGAACTGGACAATATTATTCTCACTCACATTTCACCACATAGAGAGACTGGCGACGGTGCATACAACTAATGATAGATACATTGTATCCATTTTATATGGTAACAGCCTTGCCTTGTTTGTCAACTGTACTTGCTGTTTATGTATACAAGGCGCAGTGACTCGCAAAGACATAACATTACCGGTACCTTGGCTCTTAGTTCTGGAACTAGGAAACAAATCTATAACAAAACAGTACAGAGAATTGTTCTGTTCGGACAAACTTGTTCAGACTAATTTTATGTTAGTGGTGACCATACACATGTATATCGTGCATGGGCTGCCTCTGTGTTTGAACCCAAGCCTTTATTTACCGCCTCATTATCCGATCAGTTTGGTTACACTGTATGACGTCTGTTAACATTTTTGTTTCCAATTCTATCAGGAACCCACGTCTAGCCGCATAATCATCCCATCGTTGTCCCTCGGGAATAATGGGCGTTATCTACTTGGTGTGTATACATCAATATGATGATTGCTTCAAAGTGTAATATCATCTAGTCCATTCATTATACAGCATTCAACTATCTCATGATACAGATAAGTTTAGAAACACAAAAGTACACAAACAATTTGAAGCTGCATCATGACAGCTTATAACTAACACCACTATCTTTGGAAATGTGATATATGGACTTATTATGAAGTGAAAGTGTAAATGTACACTTCTGCTATATCAAAATGCAAGGCAACAGAAACAAGAAGAAATCATATTTTACCTAAATCCTTCGAATGCGTTTAAGACTGGCAATGACCTACTGCGCTTACAGGACACTATTCAAGCGTGAAATATAAATCATGTACATAGCTTAAACGGCTGTATGCGAGATTTCAGCTAGAATTACTATTACTCGAAATGCCTTATACTATATATATAGACTTTTAATGGAAAAAGGCTTTAAACAAGGGTCGCTTTGGCTTTCTCAAAAACACAGGTACTCACAGAATCGGTTTTGTCTTATTGTACAAAACCACTCGACATAGCAATACCATTAATACATGTCTTTCATTCCTATGCAAAATGTGTATTCTGTTGAAATGTAATGTAATTTTAATCGATTTAGCAAATCAAGACGCATCACAATTGTAATCAGTTTTTTGTTTGATTTCACCCCCGCCCCGTTAAACTTTAGAGACTCATTTAAGCTACAACTCATTTTTAAATTCATTTTAACAAATTCATATACAGATAAAGTGCAATTTATTGCATGCAGACTCTCAAATCAATCATCGCCTTATTACGCTACCTTTCGTAGAAGTTACGGAGCCACTTCGAGATTACTCGGCTATTTACGGCATTAAATGGTCTCCAAAACTTAAATCAATGAAAGTATTCGTTTTTGAACACAATACTGTATTTTTATTAAAATAAGGATATTATAACTTATATTCCTACAGCGTTTTTTATTTTATTTCTCAAGAAAACGCCTTCATGACAGGAAATGCAATCCTCTTTTTATTTAGAGAGTACTGTAGCATAGTATTCAGAAATCACAATTTTATTAATAAATTTGAGTATATACGATAACTATGCAAACAAAAAAGGTTTGTCAGGCAAATCTATATCTTGATCACCGAGTAACACCTGAACTGGGTTTATGTGGACTATATGCACAGGAAACTGATACTCTGCAACAAACAGCAAAATATATCGATATCGCAAATGCGTTATGCCTTGAACCTACTGCTTTACTGGAAATGTGCTTAGCAGATGCACTTGAAACTGTCGTTAATGTTGACCAAAAGCCTTCTGTACTAACTAGCTTAGATTTGGACCAAAAAGTTTTAAAGGCATAATTCGTTGCTTGTGTGAAAAAATGTTGTATGAAAAAGACATTCCATGTGTAAATGTCGAAAACAATTTTGTGCAAACCACAAGTTATATGCACTACTTACTACTTTTTACATTCCAACACATATAAATCACATTCGTTTACACTTTTAGCGTCTGCTAATCAAATATAATACTTTTGAATTGACAATGTCAATGCCTGTTGATCCAATTAATAACTAGTAGTATTAAATACTGTGTTTCAATTCTATGTTCATTGCTATATTATAAGGAACATTTGTTTGATACAGTTTTACTCCAGGACAAATTACCGTAATAAGTAAGCCGATAAAATCATAATTCAATACGTGAGAAATATTTAACTGCAAGTTACTTGCTAGTAATAACCCCCGTTATTTACATAAGTATTTTACTACAAATAGCTGATACGTAAAGTAAAAAAAACGTTTAATTTACCGTCATAAATAGATGCAACACACATTTGACCAAAATAAAAAATATGGTGGTGGGGGTCTTACGTCTACTAAGGCTGATGTGTATGTGGTTAAATAATTGTTAAACCAACTACATGTAATAAATTTTTTTTTCAAAACAAAACATTCCTTACAGTTCTGGTCAATAAAGGGAAGGTAATTATCACTTGGCTTAGGCGTAAACGCTTTGTCATCATTCAGAAAACCTGGACAATTTCGCAATGTCTTGAAACTCAGATGAGGCGCGTTTAAATATTGTCTTTCGTTGTATTATGCAATAACTGACACTAGGTTTGGTTGTTACAATCAAATGCATGTTTTCTGAGCAATTGAAAAGTATTCCTTCAATTTTATTTCATGAATATTGCGCGGAAGTGTGCCTCGGTTATTATTCGAATGACGCCTAGTTAAAGTCGTGATATTCCAGAGAGTGTTTCGGATGCAATAATGACGAAATTAATGGAGAAAACAGCTCAACACATGAAGCTTTCGTAAAAAACGCATTTAAATTGCCATTACAATGATGGCTACGTCATATAGTTTCTTTCACTAAAACCAGGCTTTTCTCCCTCATCAGATGTCTTTACAAGATATATTTTTAAGACTTAATAGCTAACTACAGAGTCCAAATTGTGAATTTATGAACAAGCAAAGAACAAACAAAAAACACTCTTTCGATTCGCTGAGTGTTCTCTTTCTGTCTTCTATCCATAATTGACATTGTGTCCGACATAGATTGTTGTATTACTCGGATATTAAATAATGATCAAATAACGGGTTACACTAATATTGAATAACAACGCCGGCATCTGGTATTGTCCCCGAACAAATACTCATTTGGTTGAGTCAATAAATTGAGTATAACGTGAGCACCCATTAATCTTGATGTTCCATATAGATAATTTATTGAATAGCAGTATTCAAGTATTTAAAAGGAAAGTTGGGTTGCAACATGTTATGCGATACTTGTGATTGTGTATATATATGATGAACTAACAACAAAACTATTTAAGGTTTATTACCATAATACAACAGCTGTAAGTCTGTATTTTAAGTACCGGTATAACTTCTCCGTTCGAACAAATTCTAGAGGAAAACAAAAACGATGTTTTTAAATGTTTTGAAAGGAGATTTGAGATTAGGGGGGTATGCTGTAATAAAAATGAGGGGCGTCAGTGGTGTGGCCTCATTCGTTACCACAGACAAACATCTTGAATGAAGCCGAGGCTGATATAATCTCATGCAGGCTATGCTTCATGTGTATGTCTCTTTTTTCTCAGATTAATTATTTGGTAAATGGCAAATGATGTGTGAAATCAACTTTTGAACTTTTGACATATCACCATGAGTATTTGTTGGACACAAATACATCACATGCAGACTTTGTTATTATACAATTTCTTAATTATGTAATGTGGACTACGGTGTGATGTGGACTACAATAATTTTACGGTCCATATCAACGCTTTATTTCAGACAATTTTATATGGGAAATATTATAACTTTGAAAAGCATTCCTTCAATTTTATTATAAGGATATTTCGCGGAAGTGTGCCTCGGTTATTATTCGAATGACACCTAGTTAAAGTCGTGTTATTCCAGAGGGTGTTTGGGATTCAATACAGAAGGCATTAATGGAGACAGCAGCTCCATGGATGAATCTTTCGTAGAAAAAAACGCATTTAATTTAGCATTACAATGATGACTACGTCAGATATTTGCTATCACTGAAGCAAGTCTTAACACCTCATCAAATGCCTTTACAAAATATAAGTTCAAGACTTAAAAGCTAACAACAGTGTCCGAATTTTTAATTTATGAACAAGCAAAAAGTAAACACAATACACCCTTTTGTTCCACTGAGTGTTCTCTTTCTGCCAACTATCCATAATTTACATTGTATACGACATAGATTGTGGTATTACTCAAGTATGAAATAATGATCAAATAACGGGGTCCAATATTATTGATTACATTGGAAATATAATAATTTAATATTTCGCCCTTGACAGTAACTAACTGTTTAAATATACGAACAAAACATATTTGTTTGACGAGTCGACTTTCTTTCTAAGTAAGAAAATATTTTAAATACACCATGCAATTGTTTTGTGCAATGTAATTATAATGTTTATAAATAATTGTCATTTTCCCAACGAATGATGCGGTGCAACAAGATTTACACTAATGTGTTAGTTCCAAAGCGAATCGAGTTTAAAACACAATAGAAATATTTCTAAATGTCTGTTGCGTCATGGTGTTCTACGTGTTTTGTGTCGTTCTGTGTGTTGGTTTATGTACGGGCCATTTTGGCATGGTGCCCTTAAACTGTACATATTTACATTGTTTACAACATTCTTTCTTTGAACATCTCTTCAATTTACACTATTATGCAATTTTGCAATTTTAAAAATTGAACATAACTTTAATTTATATTATGAAATTTTATGATGATTAAACATGGTCAATGTCTTTTCAGCAATGTGTTGACGATTAGTTTAGGAATTTAACAAAATAATCACCCAAATAAATGTACTAGTCGTCGTATGGTGTTTGGAATTTGATTGTCTACACATTGTAACACACGCATTAAGTTAACTTTTTCTGCTTTAGGTTTTCTGTTAAATTCAAATTTATATTCAACTACTAGTTACTGAAAAATAAATGGACGTAATTTGAAAACAATTTCATCATGCAAATAATTATCATTGTCAATAGTAGGTGCCCGTTCTGTAATATGTTCTATGCATGAGGTCAATATCATAAAGCATTTGCTGATGTGCGACAGTAGGGATCGGGGAAATCTGAAACATTTTGCTGGAGAATACGGAGAACGGCGACAGTGTTTGTAGCTGACGGTTGCAAAAGGATTATTGGAGAAATAGAATGCATAGTACAATTAAATAGTTTTGAGTACACAATGATAAATGAAAGTCGCTTCAAATGAATAATTTAATACTTCATAATTGTCTGATAAGTACTTTAGTATGAAAACGTATATATGTTGAAATTGTATTTTGATTTTGAAAGAATTCAAATTAGTGCGGAAAACGCATAACTGGATGTAAAAAAGGATATATATACCATTACTTCACTATGAATGCGACTTTTGTGGAAGGTGTTATTGAAAACGCCAACAGTCAGCAGTTCGGCGTATTTCTCCCGTCATTCGTTATTCTGTGTATCATGTTGGCTATCGGTGTACCAGGAAACAGTTTGGCATTGCTCGTGTACTGGCGGAAACTGCAGAACGGAATTGCACGAGGATTGTTTATAACACTATGTCTGGGAGATCTACTTTCATGCGTATTTGTGACACCTTTTGAACTTTACATCATGACACACTTCTTTAACTACGCCGACGAAAGGTCCTGCAAACTACTACGGCTTTTCTCATATTGTGTTAACAATATAACATCGTGTGTGATTCTCTCAATAGCCATAGAACGCCACCGCGTCATCTGTAAGCCTTGGAAACAAAAGTGGAGCTCATCAGCCATTCGCCGGATTTGCTATGTAATATTTGTGGCTTCGTTCTTGCTGGCTATGCCGATGTACT
>Ga0224511_10002718_pt1 | contig 12150 bp, 5 predicted proteins | sample SF_May12_sed_USG_2_FD_169988 | JGI IMG/M metagenome (GOLD analysis project Ga0224511, IMG submission 169988) | Sediment microbial communities from San Francisco Bay, California, United States - SF_May12_sed_USGS_8_1 | ecosystem: Environmental > Aquatic > Marine > Sediment | place: USA... | reverse complement strand
ATGATGTAATGCTATTTTAGCGGAATGTCTTCATTCTATACATAGATGGTGACGTCACTGCGTTATTATTGTCAGTAAGAGGGAATGTCTTCGCATTTTTAAAACATGGCAAGCCATTCCTTTTAAAAGGATATTTTATCAATATCTAAGCCAAATTCATTTAGGTCACCCCGGTGCTAGCATTAACTAGACCCAACGATAAAACGTCCGCAATGAGCATAACTGTACATTATCGTGCATATAGAACCAACATAAATAAATTTATTAAGTATGCTAGCTCTTTAGTTGATCTTGGCACAAAGTGCTAAATGTGAACTATTCTGGTAGCGCCGTGTCGGTTATCGTTTGTCGTCAGTCTCGCGTACCGCCCTGTACTAGGTCATTGTGTAGTTATATTTTTCTGGTTCTCAGGGATCATGAAGTGTACATGTATGTACGGGGTCGTCAGTGGTGTGGCATCATTCATTACTACTGATGTACAGCTTTATTACCGAGGCTGCTGTTTTCTCGTGCAGGCTATGCTTCCTGAGGGCTTTCCCGTTGATCAGTTTAATTTAGCGTAATTTATACGTGGTCTTTTCAATATCTAGACAAAAACGTATTAAGCCAGCTAAAGATCATATACATTACTAGGGTATTAGGTAAAATTGCTTTAGGAAAAAATGTTAACACTTCAGTTTTGACATGGTGTCTATAGAACATCGCTTGTTGGCTTATTTTGTTGATTCACATGAAAATGTCACTTCATACCACAGGCAAATTTGAAAAAAATCTTGTTTGCCCTCCTAATGTAATTGAACAGCTTCAATAACACCGAGAGCGATATTTCTTATGACTTTCCATTTTTCTCAGAAAAAAACTACCTACAGCTGGTGTTTAGTACTTATGTGGCGGCTGTGAAATGTTTTAAAATGTTTTATAAGTGAAACATCAATAGTTTGTCCAACAAAGACATAGCAGTTGTGGTTCAAAATGAAAGTGAAATAGAAAATAGGACATGACCAATGGCGGTAATTTTTAACCTAGGCTGACATATTTCTACTAACTATTGATGTTTTACTTATACAACTCTAATATGTCCTCTTATTAATGCAAGTCGTTTAAAACGGCTACGCATGTAAAGTATATTATTCGTTTACTTAGAGTTTTGTTCGACAGCGTGGAATCTATTGTTTTGTGTAACTAGTGACTAATTATAAATTGTTGTTATGTTTATCGACAAGAAAATGGTACGTTTTAAATAACAAAATGATATCTCACTTATGTTATTTCAATATGATTGCTTGCTTTTTTAAATCAAAATGTGACTTTCAGTGTACATAATTAATATATTTATAAGCGAATCACCACCAAACAATAAGTAAGTTTTGAGTAACCGCTTGTTGTGTTATTCGTGATGTATTGTGAAGTGTGAATCCGCGTTTTAAGAATATTACACATTGTAGAGATTCTCAAAGAAAGACTGTTGTAAACAATGTAGATACGTCACGACAACGGGCACCATGATCAAATGGCCCGTAAAATCAATACACAGAATAACACAAAAACACGTAGAACACAAAGACGCAAAAGACATTCAGAAAAATCTATTTTTGTGTCCAAAAGTCAAGTGGATGAATTAAGTATTCAAACAGTAGTTAAAGAGAACAGTAACGTTGCACAATACTAAGTCTTATTTCATTCAAAGTTTATTACTTTGACAATATAAACTAACTTCATCACGTTTTGTGAAAAAATGACTAAATTTTGTAAAACGCAATTTAAATTCATAAACATGAGCGCTCCCATTTTGACCGCGTCACATGACTTAATGCCATAACCACGTGGCCCATGTGACGTCACAGTCAGATTATGCGCTGAGAATGTGTTGATGAAAATGGATAATTATGTTAATTGTATATATACAATTTTAAATAACAGCATACACTGATAACTACCCATTGCATTTAGACGACTTCCTTGGATGCGGATTCAACCTTTAACATTTCAGGAGTCCTCCATAAAGCCCGTAATAATATTGTTCATATCAAATGCAACCTTTATTTAACATCGCCGTATTGGGAAAGTGTTGTGTTCTTGTAAAGTCTCTTTTGTATGTGTTTTTCAATTACTTTTTTGAGAGTCTTTATCTTCATTCTAGAATATACATATACTATGTGTTTATGGCAAGCATACAATATTGTTTTGAAGAAAGAAAATTGGTGCTCAATTCGAGTAAGTAAAATGTGTATTTAAAACCACAAAAATAATAACATGCAAGTCAGCACACGAAGAATTCACGTCCAGCGTGTAATCCACTAGGCTAAGCTGTCAGTCTTGAGTATTCGGGCTTCCAGTTGTGTATTGAAAGCTAAATACTGTAATCCATCTGCTGATATATCGTGATTTCTATACAAATATTTGTCTTCTGACAATTTGCAATTTAAAAAAAAATATCATTATTCAGTAATAAAAAATACAATTTAGGGATAACAGAAAGTACACGTTTCGTCTTGTAAACACACAGTTATAAAAACCTTAATCAAAAAGTGCGATTAACTACGGAGGCCGTTATACTCGAAATTTATCCAATTATAATTCTTTTTTTGTACCATAGACGTTTGAATGGCTACATGTACCAGTGTACGTACATATGTAGCCATACTGGACCAGTCGCAGAGCTTGTACTTACATATTGAGCTTACGCATTTCCTTTAACAACGTGTTGTTGGCTAAAGCATAATATTACCCCTGGGTCAACAGCGACCATAAACAGCTGCCCCCAAACGGCTGAAAAGTAGATGCCATTTTCTAGAGTTACCTGACAACACACCAACTATTGTAACATTGTTTGGCAAGGCGGAAATGTCAGTATTGGCGGACTAAAGACATGTGTCTTGTAATGTAATTAAAGCTTTATTCTCTGAAAATTTGAGGACAAATATAAAGTGTGAAAAAAAGTCAAATGCTTAATAAGCCAATAAACAAAATATTTGTTTAAGATGTATGACGATTTCTAAAATTACAAGAACTAATTTAGCTAGGTAATATGTGACTTTTTAAAAACCATTGTTTAAAACGGTATGTAACATGAGCAATGTCGTGCACATACATGTATAAGCATGTACGCGCGTTTTATACCTCCACAAACGAGTTTCTTATGTTTGCTATGTCTCAAAGACTTTATGAGTTTAAGTCATTTATCGTAAATCCACATAATTGCTTTACGGGAAAAGTGTTGACTGATTGCAACCTATAACGTCCATCCGAGCACAAGGTGATATGTTGTATGTGAGGGGATGCATGCGCACACAGAGAGTCGCTTTGGCTTCCGGTAACGGGGCCACAACCAACAAGTCGTGATGAGTCGTCCCGTTGAAAATCTGCGGCATCAACAAATTAAAATATGTAGATCAACAAAATTAATATGATATATAAAGAAACGACTTGGTATTCGAATCTACATGCACCAAGTTATTTACAGATAAAGTACATGAAATACGGGAAACTGAATAAATTTGAACCAGGTTTTCAACGAAAATCGGGTTATTGTAATGTTGAAGTCGATGGCGGGCGGGCGAGCGGGTGTCAACTTTTGGTTTCCGCTCAATAACCTTGGTTTGCTTTGGCCTATTGACACCAACTTGCTGTATGGGTAGCGTACATCAAGATGCAGCTAGGGATTGCTACCCAGGTGTCTGTAATTAAGGTCAAGGTCACTGTTACTAAATTTAGAAATTCAGTTTCCGCTCAATAACTTTAGTTTGTTTTGGCCTATTGACACCAAACTTGCTTTATGGGTAACTTATATCATGACGCAGATTGGGATTGCTACCCAGGTGTCTGTAATTAAGGTCAAGATCACTGTTTCTTAAATAGAAATTCAGTTTCCGCTCAATAACTTTAGTTTGATTTGGCCTATTGACACCAAACTTGGTGTTTGGGTAGCTTACATCAAGGCGCAGCAATGGATTGCTACCCAGGTTTCTGTGGTTAAGGTCAAGGTCACAGTAACCAAAAAATAGAAAATAAGTTTCCGCTCAATAACTTTAGTTTGCTTTGGCCTATTGACACCAAACTTGGTGCATGCAACCAATGCAACCAAAATAACGGCATCATTTTTTCTTCTCTGCCATCTTCCATTTCTTATTTCTGTCACATCAATACTTGGTTGAATCGTTGCAACCTGGTTTCGTCGCATTACGGCGCTTATTGTTTAAATTGGAATAAAGTTTGACGAATTGAATGAACATATTACTCGGATGTCCAAAGCAGAAAATGAATCATCGAGCGCGCATACTTTAATACATAAAGCCCAATATTATACTACCTTTTATCATTTAAAAAATAACTACAACATACGATTTCGGATCCAGCGGCGTTCTTCATGAAGGTGAAGTTGACACAGTCGTCACTGACCGTGAGACGGAACGTCTTGATGTACTGGTTGCAGCACCCCATTGGCGTCAATGGGCGCCCTTGCAGCGCCACGGCAGTCACGGTGCTCCGGGAGTTGAAGCGAATCTGCGCAACACAAAACGGCGAGTCACTTTAAAATCGCCTCAATTCAACGCCCTTTTAATATTATATACCGGGCTAGAAGTACAAACTTATGCAACAATAGAGGTCATGTAAATTTAAAATCAAATTAAGTTTGTTTGGTTTATGTATTGGTCAAGTTATTCTCTTTATACTTATCAATAGTCGTATCATATTATCAATAATTTAACAGCACAATACGTAACCAAAGAGATTGATCCATGTGAAATGTGATTAGTTGACATAGATGTTTTAAATATTTATCTATATAACATACAACATATTAACGTAAGCAACCATAACCATCACCATACACTCACTTGAATCCACTGGTTGTCACTTTGAGAGGAGCACCAGGCGCCTACGTGGGCCTCACTGTACTGCCGGAACAGGAGAGCGCCGCTCGCAGCGTGCTTCTCACCATACGCTGTGGACGAAGTTATTTGTGCATCTGGAAGAGGATGCGGACCATTGACGAGATACCCCTCCTCGACGCATCCAGAATCTAGCAAATGTTTTAAAAGTAAAAAATCGAAGTGATTTTCTTCTTACGTGATCACAAACACGTTAACGAGTCCTTTGGTACGCGGATTATGTCTGTACATATTAGAAGATGGGAACATATAGTCACTGGAGTTATTGTCAGTTTTCTGTTTTTTTATATTTATAGTTTGAATGTTTATACAATATTTCACAAAAACAAAATTGCATGTAATTTCATCCTGGTAATGTAAATAACAGCATAACAATCATAAAAAGTACATTGAATAGAGCGTTGAGTCTGCTATTAAAATGTTATAAGTAATATTGTATAACAATGAGAAAAATCTAGAGCATGATATACTAAAAGGTTTGTTTAGAGATATGTTATTGTTTAATGTAAAAGTGTTCTACTGCAATGTTAATATGGTATACTCCAGTCAGCAAAGCGTTGTTGTAAGGGCGTTCCATTTGTTCTGATGGGCTTCAATTGTGTCTTTCCTTTCAGCAATAAATCCTTTCAGATTTAAATTGTATTTTAGGTTATATTTAAAATCATTAAAGTTAGGAATAGTTTTCTCATATTTGTTTTTAAAAATGAAATATTCCCCTAAGAGAATTATATAAGTTATGCAGTTTGATTTTATTTGATTGTTTGAATCCACGTTACAGAAGTAGATAATTAAGTACGTTATCAAGTTATCACTTGATGTGTTTGGTTTTTCATTAAGACAGTTATTTATTTGACACCAAAACTGTTGTTTATGAATGCATTCCCAAAATAAGTGTGTATTAGTTTCTATAGGTGTGCTGCAAAAATCACATAAACTTGATTCTATCATACCATATTTAAATAGTTTCTCATTAATTAGTAAAATGTACATCAAGTATTTATACTGAAAGCTGCGAAGTTTTGTGTCGATAGTTAATTTCATAATTTGACTAAATGTGTTTTTTCCAATCCAGCTCAGAAGATACTTTATATTCCTATTTATTTTTCTTGTCTGTTTGGATATTTGGTTTCAATTTAAGAAGCATGTGGTATATAAGACGGCAGGTCTTAAGCTGTGGTACTTATTTCTCAAAAAGATATTCTGGGACCCTATATTGAATTTTTCTTTTTTAACATAGTTTTCCATTGGCTTTTTAAACTGCCAATGAAAATCATTGACCGTACCAAGGCGATATTTCTTGGAGAATTCATTGACGAAATTATAAATAATAAGAAAATATTAAAAAAATGCGAAAAACACAAAATATAGTTTTTCTAAATGTCTGTTGCGTAATGATGTTGTACGTGTTTCTGTGTCGTTCTGTGTGTTAGCTTTTGTACGGGCCATTTTGTCATGGTGCCCTTAAACTTGACATATCTGAATTGTTTACAACATTCTTTGTTTGAACATCTCTTCAATTTATATTGGAATACATGTTATAGGTTTGTGATATCTTAAAAAGTCGGTTTGTGGTACATTATATAGGGTTTGGATTTCATTGAAGCTATAAAATTGTTTATTTCAATAGTCATATATATGTTCAATAAAGACAATGTCTTTATTCAACCAATCGCAAAACATACAAGGCTTTGAATTTGATTTTTTTATGTTCGTATTGTTCCAGATAATCTATTTACCAAAATTAGTAATATCTTCCTTGAAATTCACATAAGACCATGTAGTAAGTACATCATTTAGATATTTAGACTTAGTATCTAGCTTTTCAGTTTCTTTAGGTTTTATGTTACTTTTCAATATAAATTGTTTGCCGTATTTGTTAAGCATGTTTTCATAAAGTTGAACCCAAATCGAATATGGTTGGAATTGTAAACGTTTGACCCAAGAACATTGAAGAGATTGGATACATTTATCTAAATCTAACATTTTAAGACCACCAAGACAATAGTTATAAGAAATCATATCTCTCGAAAAATTGTCTGTCTTTTGTTTCCCAAAGAAATTGGAACATAAGCTTTTTTTAATTTTATTGATACAGACTTGGTCAAGGTTATACAAAACTGTAAGTGAATAAATAAGTTTAGGAACTGCAAATGATTTAAGAATTGTGATTTTTCTTAAAAGGCTTAATTTCCATCGTGACCATTTGTGTGAACATTGTTTAAACTCTTTAATTTTAGGACTTAAGTTAGCATTCGGCATTTCATTACTGTTATTAGAGAATATTATTTCGAGCGTGGTAGCTTGATCAGACGTCCAATTAAAATATTTGTTCATCTGAGAGTTTCTTAAGCTCCCGAGCTTTAGAACGGTACATTTATCCTTGTTCAATGTAAGGCCTGATATCTTTGAAAAAATTTCAAATATTGTCACCAGAGTTTGAAATGATTTTTTCTCGCCATCTGTTATAGAGCAGGCATCATCAACAAAAAGAGTTGGTTTAAGTTCAATATTTCCGATTTTTATTCCTTAAATATTTTTGTTTAAACTTATTTCATTTGAAAGTAATTCTATGTAAATTATAAAAAATACGGCGATAAGGGACAGTCCTGCCACTGGTGTTATTGTAACTCCTTATTAATGACTCGGTTCTGGATTGAATACGTGACCTCCAGGGGTGGCGAAATCTCAAAAATGTATACTTGTCCACGGACAACTGGTTGTATAAAAGCACTTGTCCGTACCATGGCACTACTTAACCGTAAACAAATAAATACAAAGGCAAGATGTATCAACATAATGATTTAGTGAATATACTTTAAATGCTTTCTCATTAAATTGTACTTATATTTTCACTTTAATTTTCATAGTTAACATTTCTAATTAATTTTGATTAAAAATATATAAATATCTACGTGTATTAGTATTAGCTGCGTCTTTTGGAAATAAAGTTGTCTTCATTAGACATCTTGGGATCAGGATTTTTTCACTTGTCCACAAACAAGTCAACTGGAAAAGTGTCCGGAGCAACAAATGTACGACTCGGACAACACGGACGATTGATTTCGCCACCCCTGGTGACCTCCATCGTTTTTGTATATGGTAACCGTTACCTTTAAACATGACAAATACACCGGCGTTGTTGTCGAGTGAGTCTATTGATATCAGCTGATGACGGGTATCCGAGCTTAGTAGACAAGTACGTGTTGTCTGGTTGTAGCCAGCAGTGCGACATTTTGCCTGTGGCGCGTCCTGACAAAAAGCAGTATTTTGTACATTTTGAATACTGTAACATGTCGGTCATTGGTTGGTAAAGTCCATCGTACAACGCGTATGTTACACTTCAATCTAGGTACACACCCTGTATGGTTGAATTGCAGTACTTAGAAGAGATTTACATTTTAATTACCATTTACTTGTAGCTACTGCCTTCATCTCCTTTTCTCCGTGTTCATGATTAATAAGTTTAACACCATAGTAATTGTTCGAGACCATGGTAACGTATTATTTCAGATAATGCAGCATGTGGTAATTCAACTAGTGACTATTTAAAATAGTTCGGTCATGTTGTAAACGATCTTGTACAATAGGTGCTTAAATTAGTAGGTACAACACGCTTCCAAATGAATTAAAGAGACGCCGCTGTCGTCTGTAACACGACTAGGCCACACTGGAGTTTCTTTTAAATTCAATCTGCAAACAATCGTATAATATCGAACAAAGTATAAAGATTAGCATAAAAGAACAACGTCTAAAAGTTAGAAACCAAAACCTTGAGGCACTTGCTGAGGCATTGTGCCATTGACCAAACTTGGTACGATGCATAACTCGTCGCGACGTATTTGCTCGTGTCGAACTCTCTAATCAAGGAATAGTCCACAACTTCTGATAAGCCACAGCCTATCATCGAAATGATGAATACCGCGGTCGGGAACACTGCAAAAGCATGAAGTTATTTATACATTTTAAACACATATACCAAAATTAAAAAAAAAACGAATGCAGCTTGACACCGTTTCGTAGAGCGTCACTTATAGAATTCTTTTTTAAATAAACGTGCACTAATTCTGTATGAAAGAATTTCGTCATGCTACACAGGCACGCTATGTTACCGCCTATCTGACACGGTGCTCTTTGTGTTAGTATCTGATTGTAATAAGACGATATACTAAGAGGTCTAAGATATCTAAAATATTTCTTCTATAATTACATAAAAATTAATTTGCTTCGTTTTATTTTGACTTACCTGACATTCCTTATTCCGTATGTGAACATCAAAGTCGCGCAAATAACGACAGATGTGTGTTTAAAAAAAATTAAACCTTGAAGCCCCTTTGTTAAGTGTACGAAGTGATGTAATCCTTGTTTGTTTTAGTTTTGACGAGATAAAACAATTAGTAGAAACAACTGTGTATATGTAGGAGAAACAAAGGACCAGTATTGTGTAACGCGCTGTAACGGAAACGACACTGAGATACTTCTCTTTGTTGGCAGTATTCGTTACTAATGTGTTAGGTAGAATTCGTTGTTTGAGGTATCAATTCAGTTCGATGCCACTTATAGACCAGACCAAAAGGCCCTCTGTTATTACTCTAACAACATTTTTAGTATAAGCTGATAGTCATGCATTTTTTACATATTCGAAGTATGCTAATTCCAATTTTTGCTCTACCACGGCTGTATTTTGAGTCATTGTCCAACAAAAGGTCACACCAAAATGGTTATGGTCGATATGAGTAACTAACACTTAGAGCATTTATCCTTAAGAAAAAAAAAATATAATTATGTTTCGATTGTATTAACATAAATCAAAGTATTCTTACGAAAGGTTTCATTAGCTAGTACTTCCTATCCTACGGTTTCTTGTTCACAGCAGGAAACCCATTTGATATAAATTATGATAAATAAATAGTAAATGCCAACATTTTAAACAGTATATTTATAGACAAACGCAACATGTGTGGATTCTGGTACATTGTTTCATTAATACACATGGTCATTTGCTGCATTTGGGACATCGCAAACAGTCTCTCCCAAAACTGCAATACCAACTGGGAACAAAAAGTCACAATGAACTTTTGAGCTTATGCTAAGGTCACAAATAAAACTGACGCCGTACGATTTCAGCGATTTACAAATCACTGGCGAATTCGATAATCGCCCGGGTACCGGACGATTTTTAAGAACTTTCTCATGCGTGTTATAATAAAGGATCCATGCATCCATATAATTATACATGCACGAGCATGGTTACTGTATGTATATTATGATTAATAGTGATTATCGTTAAGGTTGCTTTTGCGTTGATCTAGCATATTACACTGATTTTACCATGTCATCTGCTTGTGCAAGGTGGGTAAATGTCTGCTCACCTATTGTGTAACAAAGTTTAAAAGAGGTTAAAACATTAATTTGGTTTGCCAAAGAAGCTTCTAAAAGTTAATATGGTCGAAATGATATATCAAATTAATAATATTTCAAAGACCTTGTACAGTGTGTTGTTTGCCGCAATGACTGTGTTGATGCGCAACTGCGTGTTGTTGTAGTGAGTAGCTTCATGTTTCTCGCTTACAGCCTTACCGCTGGCTACCACCTAGTGGGAACCGTGGAGCCACTTGTAAGCCTTCTCTGCCAGTTATAGCCTCTTATGCAGTAAGACCGCTGTGGCCCATTTATGGGACCTCCCCGAGGTGGTAGACGGGCAACTGGGCACCTTGCGGCCCCAGGCTCAACCACTCGGTCTTGGAGGATCTAGGTCCCTAAAGGCATGGCTTACATAGCCCAACGGCGTGTGGATATGCCCTGAAGCCTGCTAACCTAGAACCCAGCTATGGGTCAAAATAGCTCCACAGCCTCGTGGATAAACAAATGGTCTGTCACAATCTGGGTGACAGTAGCTGGAGCGGCGAGCACCATCATATCCGGTGTAACGGCAACCCAGCAGTGGTCTCTGAGCACAATAGCCCGAGTAAGATGGGAACGCAGGAGCCCTTGGACTGCCACAAGTGTCCGTGTTGGTCATGGAGAGGCACCCGGCCTTAAAAACCGCCTAAACTGCCCCTCCAGGTTGGGGGGTTTGTATTGGGACCAGGGTTAACAACTCATTACTGCAAAAACATGACTGTTACAGAAACTGCAACAAATATTCCGAACAACAACTTGGTTGAACGAGAGCCCTCTTTCACGGAAACCATGACATGTACTGGTGAAACCCATCAGGAAGCCAGTTCATCGAAATCTCTTCTGACAACCAAAGCCAAGACCAGGCTAGGGACCTGGAACATCAGAACCCTATTTGAAGCGAGTTGATGTGCTCAAGTGAACAGAGAAATGCACAGGTATAATTTGAAGATTTTTGGTCTGTGTGAGACGAGATGGACAGGATCAGGAAAAACCACACTCTCCAGTGGAGACACACTCCTCTACACTGGACAAGAAGATGGTCAACCCCATAGGTATGTAGTTGGACTGCTGATGACTCCCGATGTTACACAATCACTGCTGGACTCCCGTCTCCCCAAGAATTCTTACTGCTATATTCAACTCCAAGGCCAGAAATGTTACCATCATTCAATGCTATACTCCAACCAACATTGCACACTCTAATGACAAAGAGGAATTCTACTCCAAGCAATAATTGACAACGTCCCAAAGAGAGACATGAAGATTCTGATGGGAGACCTAAACGCCAAGGTGGGGACCAACAATTTAGACCGTGAAACGATTATGGGAAGCCGTGGCACAGGAGAGCAAAACGAAAATGGTGAACCATTTGCTGAGTTCTGCTCCTTGAATGACTTAGTTATAGGAAGCACACTATTCCCCCACAAAGCCATCCACAAAAACACCTGGGTGTCTCCAGACGGCAGGACCGAAAATCAGATAGACCACATTACCATCAACAGGAAGTGGCGACGCAGCCTTTGTGATGTTAGAGTGCGTCGAGAAGCCGATGCTGCATCGGACCACCACTTGGTCGTGGCTGGAGTGAGACTAAAATTGAAAGCGCACAAAGACCAGACTGGAAGACCTTCCCATAAATACAACGTCTCATGCCTGAAAGAAAACCAAAAGCCAATGAATTCAAAATCGAGCTACAGAATAGATTCAGTGTACTCTCCCAACTCCCTGAGGAATCAGGAGACGAACAATGGAATGGCCTGCAGAGTGTCTGGAAAACAACATGCAAAGAAATACTAGGAAAAAAGAAGAACAAACGCAAGGAATGGCTTTCTAATGAAACTTGGGACTTGATAGAACA
>Ga0224511_10002717_pt1 | contig 12153 bp, 11 predicted proteins | sample SF_May12_sed_USG_2_FD_169988 | JGI IMG/M metagenome (GOLD analysis project Ga0224511, IMG submission 169988) | Sediment microbial communities from San Francisco Bay, California, United States - SF_May12_sed_USGS_8_1 | ecosystem: Environmental > Aquatic > Marine > Sediment | place: USA... | reverse complement strand
CCTCTCGGTGAGGCTCTTTTTGATGCTGCTGAAATCTCACCTGTACCTCTTTCCATTATCGATGTCTACCCGCAACTTTCTGCTAACCACGGTAGCATCGACACTGTTTACATTTCTACTTTTGGTGCCATCGGTATGCAGTGGCACACTAAACTAAAATACAGCACCAATATCGCCGTGACTAATGCAATTGGCGGCCTGGTTATCAGCAATCGTTTTTTTGACAAGCTTCCCAAAGATCTCCAAAAACTACTAAAAACTACTGGAAAAATTGCCAGCGACAAAATTCGTAAAAATGCACGCTTTGAAAATATAAGGAGTCGCAATCTCCTGGAACAGTTTGGTATACAGTTTCTCTGGGACTGGAATGAAAAAGACATGGCTGAATTTATTAAAATTAGAGATCAGGCAGCCACACACTTAGAAGAAACCAAATACATACCTGCTGATTTTTCCAAAAAAGCTCGTCGCTTACTGGAGCAATACCGCAAAACACAAGCCCTGAAAAATTAACAATCATTTTGCTATTTATCTTAGAAAAAAAATTAATCACGATAGAAAGCTGGATTGCAGCTGGCAGTCTTTTTTTAATTCTGGCACTTTCTGTCTTTCAGATAATAATTCGTAACACCCTTGATTTTGGCTATCCTGAAATAGAAATAATCAATCGCCATCTGTTAGTTATCTGCGGCGCTATGGGTGCCGTTCTCGCTACAACGCAATCGCGTCATATAAAAATTGATGCTTTATCACCATTATTAAGCCAGCAAAGGTTAGGCCAGTTACGTACCCCGTTATTAATTTTCAGCGCACTGGTCTGTGCCTTATTATGCTACCCAGCCTTTCAGTTTTGCCTTGATGAATGGCAATATGCACCAGCCAATGAACGCTGGACTTTACCCTTTACACTGGTCTACCCACTTGGCTTTGGCTTGCTCAGCCTGCATTTTTTTATTCTCTGTTTTAAAGCTGACAATGAAATAGATTGAACATGATTGCCACTGCTATCATTATTCTAATTATTGTTGCCTTACTTGGTGCACCTTTATTTTCTGTACTGGCGGCAGGCGCTCTACTTGCCAGCCAGACCCTGGAGCTCAGCCCCGACCTGCTTATCATTGAAATGAACCGTCTGGCTTCATCACCCAATATGATTGCCCTGCCTTTATTTATCCTTGCGGGTGTCATCATGTCTTCCGGTGGTGCCGCACAAAGACTGGTGATTTTCTTTCGCGCTGCCTTTGGCTGGTTACCTGGGGGACTGGCCATTGTCACTATTGGTTCCTGCGCCTTCTTTACTATGTTTTCTGGGGCTTCTGGCGTCACTATTCTGGCACTCGGCGGCCTGCTCTACCCCATACTCAAAAACGAAGGTTATAGAAACAACTTTTCACTAGGTTTACTCACCACCTCTGGATCGCTGGGATTGCTATTCCCACCCAGCCTGGCCATTTTGGTCTTTGGTATCGTTGCGGGCATCAGCATCGAAGAATTATTTATGGCCGGCATTATTCCCGGTTTGGTACTCATGCTCATGCTCGCAATTTATAGTATGTTTGTCGGCTATGAGCACGCTATATCACGCACTGCATTTAAATTATCACCACTAATTAGCAGCATCCGTGGCTGCATTTTTGACTTACTGCTACCCGTTACCATTATTGTCGGCATCTTCGGCGGCTTTGTTTCGATTACAGAGGCTGCTGCGGTCACTGCTAGCTATGTATTATTTATTGATACCGTCATTTATAAACAAATCAACATACGCACACAGCTGTTTTCTATCTTTACTGAGGCCAGTCTATTATTTGGCAGCCTGCTGATTATTTTACTAATAGCACTGGGCCTGACTAACTTGTTAATTGATGAACAAATCCCAATGAAAATTCTGGGTTTTGTCGAACAACACATTAATAGCAAAGTCCAGTTTTTACTCTTACTCAACCTGTTCCTGCTCATTGTTGGTGCGACTATGGATATTTTTTCTGCCATCATCGTAGTAGTACCATTAATACTTCCATTGGCACTCCGTTACGGTGTTGACCCTGTTCACCTGGGTGTTATTTTTCTTGCCAACCTTGAAATTGGCTACTCAACACCGCCCGTTGGTATCAACCTTTTCATTGCCAGCCAACGATTTAAGCAACCGATCCTGAAATTATTTAAATCAACCTTGCCCTTTTTATTATTGATGTTTATCTGGTTGTTAATTATCACCTATATACCTGTGCTTTCTTTATGGTGGAGATAGTAATAAATTAGGTGAAATAAAAATGTAATCGCGTTATTCTAGGGCAGCACAACAGCGCCATTAAAAAGGAGACAAATAATGAAGCCATGGTTAAAGAGTTATTCAGAAGGCATTCCTGAAAATATTTCAACTGATGAATTTGCCTCTGTCGCTGATGTCTTTGATCAAAGCGTTGAGAAATATGCAGAACGCCCTGCCTTCTCGAACTTCGGAAAGTCCATCACCTACAGAGAAACCAGCGATTACACTGCTCAACTGGCTGCCTACCTGAAAAACGATCTCGGCCTGAAAAAGGGTGACCGTGTCGCTGTAATGATGCCCAACCTGCTGCAAAATCCTATTGCCATATTTGCCATCCTCCGTGCTGGCCTTGTGGTCGTCAATACTAATCCTTTATACACTGCACGCGAACTAAAACACCAGCTCAACGATTCTGGCGCAGAAACTATCATTATCTTAGAAAACTTCTGCCATGTACTTGAAAGCATTGTTGCCGAAACCGGTGTCAAAAATATCATAGTGACGCGCATGGGTGATATGCTGCCCTTCCCCAAATCCGCCATTATTAATCTGGTCGTAAAATACCTGAAAAAAATGGTGCCCTCATACAAGTTACCCAATGCCGTTGCATTTAAGCAAGCACTTAAACTGGGAGCGCAGCATCGTTTTATCACTGTACCCTGCAATCATTACGACATTGCTTTCCTGCAATACACAGGTGGCACTACGGGCGTTTCAAAAGGAGCTGTTCTTACCCATAAGAACATGGTCGCCAATATGCAGCAAGCCTCTGCATGGATAGCCAATAATATTGATGATTCTGCTGATATCATTATTACTGCACTACCGCTGTACCACATCTTTTCATTGACCGCGAACTGCATGACCTTCATGAAGCAGGGCTGGATGAATTATTTGATTACCAATCCACGTGACATCAATGGCTTTGTTAAAGAAATAAAAGACGTAAAGTTTGCGGCTATTACCGGTGTCAACACTTTATTCAATGGACTACTCAACCACCCTGATTTTAAGGATGTTGATTTCTCCAATCTAAAGCTGACACTGGGAGGAGGCATGTCAGTTCAGCACTCTGTCGCACAACGCTGGAAAGAAACCACTGGGGTCACCTTAGTCGAAGCTTATGGCTTAACTGAAACCTCTCCCGCTGCCTGCATCAACCCGCTCGACATGAAAGACTTCAATGGCATGATAGGGCTGCCCATTTCATCAACGGAAGTCTCTATTCAAGATGAGGACTGGAATGAACTTGAACTAGGTGAGCAAGGTGAAATTTGCATTCGTGGCCCTCAGGTTATGCAGGGCTATTGGCAACGCCCTAAAGAAACAGCCAATGTTCTAAGTGCTGATGGCTGGTTACACACCGGCGATATTGGCATTATGAGTGAAGATGGCTATGTCAAAATCGTCGATCGTAAAAAAGACATGATTCTAGTATCTGGCTTCAATGTTTTCCCCAATGAGATTGAATCTGTTATTGCTGAATTGCCAGAAGTACTGGAGGTTGGTGTCGTTGGCATGCCCGACGAAAAAAGTGGTGAATCAGTGATGGCCGTAATTGTTAAAAATGATCCTGACCTGAGCGAAGATGCTGTCAAAACTCACTGTCGTGAAAACTTAACTGCTTACAAAATACCAAGAACAATTATCTTTGCCAACGAATTACCAAAAACTAATGTTGGTAAGATTTTACGTAGAGAAATCAGGGATAAATATGTTAATCATTAACTAAACAGAAAATATTTTCTGCTTACTAGATCAACCATATTTTTTTAACTCCAGCGCATCGGTGACTATCTCAGCAGTGACCGGTTCGCTAAAAAGAAATCCCTGAGCAATCTCACAACCCTGCTCTGCAAGCAGCGTTAGCTGCTCTTCTGTTTCAACGCCCTCCGCCACTACCGTTAAACCAAGGCCGTGTGCCATTGCAATAGCGGCGTAAACCAGCTCTCTGTCGGCAATATCATCAATAATATCTGCAATAAAACCACGATCAATTTTGAGCACATCAAAAGGATATTTTCTCAAATAACTTAGTGAAGAATAGCCTGTACCAAAATCATCCATGGCAATAACAACACCCAGCTTATGCAATGTCACCAGGGCATTTTCAATATGCGCATGGCCACTCATCAATACACCTTCAGTAATTTCCAGCTCCAGTGATTCACAGCTAACACCAGAAGCTTCGATAGCATCTTCAATAAACATGACCAAATTAGGATCACGAAACTGACGCGGCGACAAATTAACAGCTACTGAAAATGAAGGTTCATATTTTTTTTGCCATATAAGCGTCATACTCAACGCCTGGCTCAAAACAAACTGCCCGATAGGCACAATTAAACCTATTTGTTCCGCAATAGGAATAAATTCATCAGGAGAAACCTCGCCCAATGCTGGGTTGTTCCATCTTAGCAGAGCTTCAACGCCAATAATCTTTCGACTACTAATTTCAATTTTTGGCTGATATAAAAGCTGGAATTCACCCCTATCTAAGGCTCCACTCAACTGTTCTTCAAGAGCAAGTCGACGCGAGACCTCCTGATTCATAGCATCAGTAAAATACGAATAAATATTACGTCCCTGCTCTTTAGAATGGTACATGGCAGAATCAGCATTACGTAAAAGACTCAGGGAATCATCACCATCTATTGGATAAACAGCAATACCAATACTGGCTGTCAGCAAAAAATCTCTACCATCAACTTTGAAAGATTCAGCAAATTTCTTTAATATATTTTCTGCGATAGGACTTGCATCACTTGCACTTCGAAGCCCACCAATCAAAATTATAAATTCATCTCCACCAAGACGTCCCACCGTGTCACCATTACGTGCTTCACTTTGCAAACGTTGCCCGGCCTCAACCAACAGTTTATCGCCAACATCATGACCCAATGTATCATTAATTTTTTTAAAATCATCCAGATCAAGAAACATTACTGCCACTAATTCTTTATTTCTTTGTGCCTCACTCACCAATTGTGACAAGCGGTCTAATGACAGGAATCGGTTTGGTAGATCTGTCAGGGCATCAAAATGTGCCTGATGTAAAATTTGCTCTTCCTGCTGCTTTCTTAAAGTTATATCCTCCCTGATGGCCAGGTAATGGCCAATAGAGCCTGATTCATCAACAACAGGTGCTATATAAACAAATTCCCAGTAAATATTTCCATTTTTTCTGCGATTCTGTAATTCACCACGCCAGGCATTACCATTTTGTATTGTTTGCCACATTTCCTGATAGATCTGTAAAGACGTTTTACCAGATTTCAGCATACGCGTACTTTTTCCCTTCACCTCTTCCAATGAATAACCAGTCACCTGTTCAAAAGTACTATTCACATATTCAATATTGGCTTCCGTATCAGTTATCATTACCGAGACCGGGCTTTGCTCAATCGCCTGAGACAATATACGAATTTTTTCTTCCGCCTGTTTACGCTCAGTCACATTATTAAACACCATGACCATGCCTAAAATATTATCATCACCATTACGAATAGGCGCTGCCGAATCAGCAATATGGTATTCGGTTCCATCCTTAGAAATTAGGGTAGTATGATTACTTAAATAAACCACTTTACCGGTAGACAAAACCTTTTCTACCGGATTATCAATAGTCTCTCGACTAGACGAGTTAACAATAGGAAAAATAGTTTTTAGTGGCAACCCTTTTGCATCTTCTAGCAACCAGCCAGTCAATTCTTCAGCCACCGGATTCATACGGTCAACAAGTCCCTTGTCATCAGTTGTAATTACTGCATCACCAATACTGTTAAGAGTAATAGCAAGATTCTGTTCCCGCTCCTGTAACAGCGCATTCGTCTCAGCCAACTTTTTCTCTGCGCATACTCGCTGCGCATTTTCTACAATCAATTCTTGTTTTTGTTTTTGAATACGGACAAGGGTATATATCAAATAAATAAATGAAAGCGCTACCAAAAAGTATCCAGTCATTAGCTGGTTAAAGAAATGTTGGCCTCGCACAAAAACATCATCAATATTTTTATGTATTCGTAGCGTCGCCATACCATCGTATGAGTAGCGTACATTTACTTCATCTACAATCTCATTAACAAATGGTTTTGCATTTTTATATCTAACTAGCTCAAAGCCGTTAGCGGAAATTAAAACAATGCTGATCGTATCTGATGAATTTGAACCCCAGTTTTCAATAGTATTTTTAGCCCGTTGATAATCATGTCTGCTTAAACTGGCTTTGACGAGACCCTTAACAAAATTAAGCTCCTCCGACAAACTCTTTGAAGAAAGCTCAAGCTCATGTTGGATATGTTTATCATAAAATGACCAGCCAGCTAAAAATAATGTTACCAGTATAAAAAGCAGTCCAAACCACGCCCTGTTGATTTCTTTTTTTGACATTGCGCTTAATGAAAACCTTTTGATTCAGAAATAATCTTTCGCAAATTATCATAATCACTACTACGAGCCTCTACCAGACCTGTAATACTTTGTTTAATAGCCTGCAAAGCAAGCATACCTTTTTCTGTCTTACTCATTTTCATCATGGCACTACGTAATCTGGTGATTTGATCAGCTGGAAGACCCGCTCGCACCACAAACAGGTGTTCAGCTATCTTTGGAGTTTTTAAGATAGTACGCAACCCTGACGATTCAAACTTTTTAAACACCGCAGGCTTTATTGCACCAGCATCAAAATCACCCGATAACACACCTAAAGCTACGTTATTATGACTATAAAGAAACTGATGCCTGGTGGTGACATCTCCAAAAACCCCAGCTTTGTGCAACATATGATGTGGCACAATATAACTCATGGTTGATCTGGGGTCTCCAAAGGCAACGCGCTTGCCCTTAAGATCTACCAGTGATTTTATATCACTATTTTTATGGACAACAATATTACCCTGAAACCATGGATGACCATTCACTTCCAGGCGGGCCAGCACAGGCTTGTCACCAAACTCATCAGCCATGTAAACATAAGAGGCTGGTCCCATATACGCAATATCAACTTTATTCAGACCAATGTATTGAATATGCTCTTCGTAATCACCACCAATTCTGACATTAATTGTTTTTCCTATTTCGTGGCTAAGGTACTCAACTAAGGGGGTAAATTTTTTCTTTAATTCTTCTTCTGGTAAATAAGGGTGTACTGCGAGCACAAGATTATCACCTGCGATCGCAATTTTATTAAATACTGATATTAAAAGCAGTGCACTTAGAACTAAGTATAGAGATGCTATGCCAGATTTCTTATCAAACATTGAGTCTTCCCTCCCTGTAAAATCATTTTAGCTACGATGCTTAAGTAAGCAGCAGAGCAGCTCCTCAACACACTGCTAAAATACATCAACATAAGAATACACGGCTTTCTCTGTAACAACAACTTTCATCCCTATATGACAATTATCATCTAGAGAAAAGCATAATCCCCTGCTTCAATAAAGCTCAACTCGTCTTCACTACTTTTTCTATCCAAAATCTCATTTAATTCTGGAAAATGTCCAAATCTCTCAATCACATAATGATGCTTCATCGCCCACTCCAGCATTTCTCTATACGGTTGTTGATGCGACTCTGGCACATCTGCGAGTAACTGGTTATAGGCCTGTACACTCCATTTCTGTTTTTCAATATCTTCAGCATGTTCCAGTGGTAAATAGAAAAAACTACGTTCTACCGGGTGCAGTTTTAAATCATCACCTGCCCCAATACCTTCCAGACAAATCTCCTGTGCTTTTTTATCTTGTGCAAACGCTTCTGCAAAACCACGATGTATATGGCGAGAAAATTGATCGAGCAGGATAATAACAGCCAACCGCCCTCTGGGCATATCCAGCCAATGCTCTAACTCACCTTCTATAGCACGATGATAAACTGCGCCGAATTTAGTGAAAATTTCCTGATCATACATATGACCCTCCTGAAACCACATTTTCTGACGTGTTAGATCAGCACTATAGGCATCAGGAAAACTGCCAAACCAGTATTCCAATATTCTTTCAATAGTCTCGTTCATGTCCGCATTATATGATGACTGTCATTTATATTTCACCAAAATCAATTACACCGTATAATCTATGCCTATGTCACGTTTTGTCATTATTATTGCAGTTGCTGTCATTGCTTATTTGCTGTGGTTTAAAATTAAAAAATCCAAAGGCGAAGAAAAAAAGAAGCTAATTATCTGGAGTATTGCAGGCACAACTATTGCCGTGCTGGGCTTTCTTGCAATTACCGGTCGACTTAACTTCATTACTGCCGCCATTACTGGTGCAGTGGCCATGCTGCCTAAAGCAGTTCAATTACTGCGCTATCTACCCATTATTGATAAAATACGGCAGACTGCCAACCATTCAAACCAGCAGCAAAATAATCAACGGGCTCCATCACAAACAGCAATGAACCAGAAACAGGCCTACGAGATTCTAGGCATAGAACCCAATGCCAGTGAAGAAGAAATTATCAAGGCACATAAACGCATGATGCAAAAAGTCCACCCAGATCGTGGCGGTTCTGATTTTCTGGCAGCACAAATCAATCAGGCTAAGGATACATTACTCGGCTAACACCACATCAGCACAGGGTTTTATTGATTCCTTCCAGTCACTGGCATAATGGCCATGCTTTTCCTGTAATACCGCACTTGCCTAAATGATTAGAAGCTTTGCACCAGCAAATTGATACGTATAACCCACGCTAATCATGATTCCTGCCTGGCCTATGTCGATGGCATGGTCTATGCTATTGCCGATATGTCTAACCACGAAGAAGCCTCACTGACCAAGGACTCATTGCATGGTGATTGTGCGAAATACCCACTCCGCGGCAGCCGCTTTAAGCAATTAACTGGCGAGACTTCGGACGAACCCGCTGAAGAACAAGTTAATACCTATGACGTTACTATCGACGATGATGTCATACTGATCAAAATCTAACGAGTTAAATTATTTTGAGTAACGTTTAAGAGCTTTTGCAAAAGACGCCCAAATCCATTATGCGTTTGATTATTCAACGTATTGCCACTGTCTCTGGCATGAGCAAAGATATTTCGCTGGAAGAGGCTCATGCTGGTATGCACGCTACTCTTAACAATGAAATTACCCACGTTTAATCCGCTATTTTCCACATTGCACTGCCCATGATCGCGAATCCGATGACGTAAACAAAGGCTTCCTTGATGCCATACGCGATGTCACTGACAGTGTCACAGCCAATGTTGATGAAATCCGGATATGTCTGATCCTTGTAATGGTTATAACCGTAGCCTGCCTGCTTCACCTTTTCTGCCAGCATCCCGATAATCTCAGCACTGAACACGCCACGCCTCTGCCTGACTACCTGCCACCGCGCCCTGCATCTGATGATGTTGGTGCAATCTTCGATATTGAAGTTGCCATCCGGCATGGCGCTGATCAAGGCATTGCTGCACTCAATTGCAAAACAGGTATAACTTACGTCACACTGGTATACTCTGGAGCAATTGCACTCTGGCATCTAAAGAAATATGATCACCTGCATGATGCATGCCAACCAGGTTCATAAAGTACTCAATGCTGGCACTGCATAAGCGCATTTTGACCAGGCAAAAAAATAAAAGCATTTGAGAGAAAAAGACATGCCCCTTAGTGATGAAAAAAAAACCGAAATTCAGGATCGCATTAATCGTGATCCTGACTTCCGCGATGAATTTCTTACCAGCGCAAGAAACATGTACATGAAGGCCATGAAGTTTGATCCCAAGCTTGCTGATGAAATCGATCGTTTTGAAAAAATACTGGGCGCAGAACCAAATACTTATGAATTTGAACAGGACGAGGACGATGAGATTGGAATATTTGAAAAAATACTGACGGCTTATGACACCCAGGTTCTACTGGAAGAAAAAGAAGATAGTACGATCAATTAAATCACTAAACAGGGATGATAATAAATATCTAATTCAAATGGTAAATACATAATGAAGACGATGAAAGCCTTAGTTAAAAAGGAAGCCAAAGCAGGCCTATGGCTGGATGAGGTACCTGTTCCTAAGATCGGCAATAACGATGTGCTGGTCAAGATTCAGAAAACAGCGATTTGCGGAACAGATGTGCATATCTACAACTGGGATGAATGGGCACAAAAAACAATTCCTGTACCCATGACCATCGGCCACGAATTTGCCGGTGTTATTGTTGAAATGGGCGCTAATGTTACCGAATTAAATATTGGTGATGTGGTTTCTGGCGAAGGCCATATTGTCTGCGAACGCTGTCGTAATTGTCTGGCAGGTCGTCGCCACCTTTGCCCCAACACTATTGGCATTGGTGTTAACCGTACTGGTTGTTTTGCTGAGTATCTTTCGATTCCTGCAAAAAATGTCTTTCGACCTAATATTAAAATTCCTACCGATGTACTCTCCTGCTTTGATCCTTATGGCAATGCTGTTCACACCGCACTGTCTTTTAATATGGTGGGTGAGGACGTATTAATTACCGGTGCTGGCCCAATTGGAATCATGGCAGCAATGGTGGCCGCACATTGTGGCGCCCGTAATATCGTCATCACTGATGTCAACAGCTACCGTCTCGACCTGGTTAAAAATATTGTACCCAGGGCGATTCCGCTCAATGTCATGGATGGCCCAATCAGTGAAGATTTTATGCGCAGCCTTGGAATCCTTGAAGGCTTTGATGTCTGCCTGGAAATGTCAGGTTCACCCGCCGCATTTGAAGAAGTGCTGGGCAAAATGATTAATGGTGGCTCTATCGCCATGCTTGGTATTATGCCTGATGGCACTGCCATTGACTGGACTAAAGTGGTATTTAAGGGCCTTACTATCAAAGGTATCTATGGTCGTGAGATTTTCGAAACATGGTACAAAGGCGTCATGATGTTTCAGACAGGCCTGCCGCTGGAAAAAATCATCACCCACCATTTTCACTACACTGATTTCCAGAAGGGTTTCGATGTAATGCTCTCGGGTCAATCTGGCAAGGTCATCCTGAACTGGGATGATAGTGAATAATTAAAAATCATTTCGCGCAAAGGCGTAAAGAAAAAAATAACAACTAATATGATGTGCTTTGTGTCTTTGCACGAGATAAAATTTTAGACAAATTTATAACAATCAGGAAATGAGTATGAGTTTTAAAAGTGCCAAACAGAGCCTGCTTAAAGACCTGCAAGAAATTAAAGATTCCGGTCTGTGGAAGAACGAACGCATCATCGCCTCCCAGCAGAAAAATGATATCACCCTCACCGACGGCAGCGAAGTGATTAACATGTGCGCCAATAATTATCTCGGGCTGGCTAATAACCCCGAGGTGATTCAAGCTGCCAAAGATAGTTACAATCAATGGGGCTTTGGTCTTTCTTCGGTACGCTTTATCTGCGGCACACAATCCATACACAAACAACTCGAACAAAAAGTTAGCGAATTTCTCGGCATGGAAGAAACCATTCTCTACGCCGCCTGCTTTGATGCCAATACCGGATTATTTGAAACCATCCTTAGCAATGAAGATGCAGTAATCTCCGACGAATTAAACCATGCTTCAATTATTGATGGCGTACGCCTGTGCAAGGCAGCACGTTTTCGCTACAAAAATAATGACATGGCCGATCTTGAGGCAAAACTTAAACAAGCAAAAGCTGGTGGTGCGCGCCGCATCCTGATCACCACCGATGGTGTGTTTTCTATGGACGGTACCATTGCACAACTGGACAAAATCTGTGACCTGGCAGATAAATATGATGCCATGGTTCACCATGATGATTGTCATGCTGTTGGCTTTATGGGCAAAACGGGGCGCGGTATTCATGAACATTGTGGCGTCATGGACAGGGTTGATATTATTACCGGCACCTTTGGCAAGGCACTCGGTGGTGCCAGCGGTGGTTAC
>Ga0224511_10002716_pt1 | contig 12154 bp, 9 predicted proteins | sample SF_May12_sed_USG_2_FD_169988 | JGI IMG/M metagenome (GOLD analysis project Ga0224511, IMG submission 169988) | Sediment microbial communities from San Francisco Bay, California, United States - SF_May12_sed_USGS_8_1 | ecosystem: Environmental > Aquatic > Marine > Sediment | place: USA... | reverse complement strand
AACCGGAAACTAGATGTACCTTTGTGAACTCCAATTAAAATCGGTCGGCCACCTACCTTTGCAAGAACCTTTCGTGTGGGCACAGCATTGTGACTCACGCATGTTGTTTTTGGGGCGCAACAGTCTAACTGCTCAGTTCATACATGGTGGTTTGTCGACTTATCGTCTTGTCGGCAATTGACGATTATCCCTTTGCGGAGTAAAGTGGCACTTACGGAGCGTATTGAATGACGGTCAATGAGGAACCAAATATTCAAGAGGATCTCTTGAATATCCGTTATTTAGCAAATACCTATCAGATGTTAAGGTAGTTACCAAACAGACATGAAGTTTCAGAGTGATTAGATCTTGGAAATCACAAAAAAATGATAAAATATTGACTGGAACTCTGTTCCGATCGAAGATTAACCCAAACTGAGCCAGACGATTTTTTTATATCGGTCATTCCTGAGTGAATTAGTTGTCTATCTGACTAAACAAGCGTATGACTTGAATGCAAGGATCGTGAACTGAAAATACACGCATGCGATGTTTAGTTCAGAGGTCTAGTGAAGACAACTCCTTGTGTAAGTTCAGTGATCTGACTTTCAAGTATCGGTTCACCTGGTTAACTTTAAGTATTAGTGTACTGAAAAACCTGGTCTCATGTTGTACTCTTGATCTCATTTCTTGGAGGATCTAGGTCCACACCTGCTGCCTCAAATGCCTGATAAGGTATGACACGACACGATGGTGGGTGGAGCTTAGCAATTCCCGTCGGATTATTCCTTCTCTAAACACGGATCCAATAGTCAAGGTGCTGACTCATTATATAGGCTTATATGATTTAAGCAGAAAATGAAGTTGTTTGTGTTGTTTTAGCAATTTGTTTCAAAATTCACTCAATGTACAATGTACATGATATAAGCCATCTTTTGTGAAATTTTGATTAGGATACAAAATATGAAAAAATAATTTGGAGTCAGCATGGCCGCCAATTGATCTCGCTTAGTAAGGCACCGGGTATAGCGATTGTTCACCATTGGTATGTATGACCAAGAAACTGAGTAACAAGTAATCACAGGAATCTCATCGGCCTAGCCATCAGGCATCATGAATGCCTGGCCGCAAGTGGTAGCAAAAGATCGCTAGTTTACTAAGTTAACATCTTTTTGACCAGAGAGTACAAAGAGTTTGACTCACGTCCGCTGTGTTTTTACTGACTGTCTAAGGTGAATCCGACGCAAACTCTTATACGCTTTAAAGTGTTCAACTCCAACCTCTTGTTACTCTTGTTGCCCGGAGTTTGAATTTGTCAATCTTTGCTGTAAAACTGTGGTTGAGATTTTCTCGCAACAAATTCGCGCTATACCCTTCTCTATGGGGGCATGCCAGTGCAAGCATTACGCCTTCTAACGGCGCACCCCGGGTAAGGCTGGGTCAAATGCTCAATAGTCCAATTTCTGCTTAACTTTGACATAGTTACAAAAAGACTAATGAAAGATTCACAGATGAGTTCGATAGCGATCCTCCGTGGTGGGAGGTTAACTCCATTATGTGATCGGACTTTCCTTGCAGTGTATTACATTACGACCATAATAAGGCGCTGACCTCCACAAATCATATTGTTTATTGAGAATGATAAAGGTCCTCAAGTCAAGTGCTACGCTTTCACTCACCTAGATCAAAGTGGTTCCTAAGTTTATTTCCAAGATGTTTTAACATTCAAAAGGACGCCGACTGCCCAAACTTCTGTTGCCAACAATGGACCATTTTTGTATTAAATCCGGGTCAACAGGAGGTTTAAATTACAGTCGTTGTATTCTGGTTTTATCCAGCCTGTTTATTGGAATTCCCACAACAGGGGCAGCTGTATCTAACAGTTGTGGAGGTGAAAAACTGCGGTCAGGTTTTTCAACGCCTCTCTCTTTATACAGACCTCAGAGTCGTGGAAAAAGGTGATTTGCACATTGGTGTTGGGAAGACCAGGTTGTAATCATAGAGTTACCCTAGCCTGAAGATAACTCTATGGTTGTACTGGTTGCTTGGTGTCTTGCTCCAGATTTGTTTGTGCAAACTGTTTGTGTATGGGATGCTCGCTTGGATGTCAACATTCTGTTCTGGCTTGGTGCTGCTGCTGCTCCAGGGGTCACTGATTAATGTGTAAGGATATAGAGAAGAGAGCGATGTAGTACAGGACATGACTTGCAATCCTTATCTATCCTGGGTTCAGGAACTGGTCATGTCATGAGCTCCTCACACAATTCCCAGCTTCTACAACTCTAAAACAAGCCTCAAGCCTAGGCCTGTCAACTAAAATGGCCAAATGGTCAGTGCATCCCTAAAATAAAAACAAATATCACAAAGCCACCAATGGTTCAATTTCTAAAAACACAACTGTTATCACAGTGCATCACAGCATGGTGGGATATATGTTAATTTTTTTATTGACGCATGGAAGATTTTCTGGCAGACATAAATTTGTACAGATGTGATTGTTTTGTGGTCAGTTTTAGTATCAAAATCGATGCTGAAATATTTGTTGAGAGAGAAATAAAAAATACAGTGAGCCCCCTTTCACCCCATTCCAGGCTTTTCCTTTACAAGGTCATGAATCAAGCCTCCCACTGTAGCTTTTCTATTGGTCAACTCAGTGATACTGAGAGACCCACTGAATTATAGTCTATTAATTGTAATTGCAATTCGGAGCACCCTGCATTAGGTCACATTGCTGGTTTCTATTTAAAGCTTGCCGATCTTTCAGCGGGTTACAGTAGTTTTATAAACAGGAAGCGTGTCGGCTTTCCGGTGCGCTTTTACAGTGTCAGAGTAATGTTAGCTACGCTGTGATTACTAACTAAATAGTAGTTATATTTGATGACAGTGGTCATAATGCAAAAGGATTCTTCATCTGATAGTCTAGAGGGACTCAGCAACATGAACGGCTCCGTCGATCCGCTGCTGCAGAAGAAACGACAGAACCTTCGGTAACACAATCAGTTTTAGTTGTTTCACACAGACTTACTAGGTGGAGGATATGTTTGTCATGTTATTACTCTAGTCTAAAGCATTCCCAAAAAGCTCTGCTGTTATTTGTGGCTGCAGATAGTATAAACTGTGGTGATAGGGTTTGTGATCTGTGATAATCTTCCTGTAACTGAAAGTTTAGTGTCTACAGCATTTGATAAACACTAAGATTATAGGAGGTTAGGCTAATGCTGGTGTTAAACTGCGTGTGTTTTTGACCCCGGCTTTTGTTTCGGCCTAACATCAAAGGCTCCGCACTTCCGCCGAGCCTGGCCGAGTAGCACGGGAGGGACCGAGCTACTCGGCCAGGCTCAGCGGAAGTGCGGAGCCTTTGGTGTTAGACCGAGCCAAAAGCCTGGCCAAAAGCACGCAGTTTAAAACCAGCATAATATTCGCGTCACCGTTGCGTTCACAAATGCATTAGTAGAAATGTGGATGCTCGAGGCACAAAGAAGTCAAAAACTAAAGCTCTTAGGGCAAATAAGATTCCATTACTGAAGAATTTATCGTTGGTCACCTTGTGGAAATACTACCACATCCAGTGGAATTTTTTTATAACTAGGCAAATGTCACTTGGTGGTTTCAAAGCATAAGTATTCCCATAGCCAAGGCTGAAAACAGCTGATGAGGAATCTTTGTGGTTGGACTTCCCAGGTATTAGGAGCTGTCTTACGGTTTTTGTGTAAAATTGGTAACAATACGTGGAAGTTTTTGCCTTTCGGGTATTGTAAGTACATAAATAACTTAAGTGCATGGTTTAGTGTCATAACACAGCCCCCAGTAAACACAAACAGATGTGTCTTGAAGCTTGAAGCTTGAAGCTTGAAGCTGGCCAGCAATGGTCACATCTCAGCCCTGTAAGATTGATCTTAGAAGCGGTTTCTCAGATGATCAGTATCTGGCCAACTTTCTTTTGCTGAAAATCGGATGTATTCTGATACCATACAAGGTGTCTCAGATATGATTGAATAAACATGTTTCTGAAGATCAAGATGAAGATGTAGGTCACTTCTGTAGTTAATTGTATTGCCAGGTCTTCAGGCTGATGACTGGCTGGTTTTACCTGCAAGATTAGCATCCTTTTCAGTCAGAAGCTGCAGGTTTGGACTGATTGACCAGATTTATTAAATATGGTTTGATACACAGTTTCCTGTTTGTTATAGACTCCGGTCAAACAGCATGTGGTTGGTCAGGGGAATGAAGTCCCAGTCATGAACTTCACTGTGAGAGTGAGCTCTTCACATAATTCCCAGCTCCTATCGCTCCAACAAGCCTCGGGCATAGGAGGTCCAGTAAATCGAATGGTCCCATACCCGAGTAAAACGATGATTTAAACAAAAGTTGTGGATTGAATACCTAGAAAATTTCAATGTTTGAGTTACCAGGAATTTGAGTCCACTAGGCTAAAACTCTAGATAATATATTTTATTGTTGGGAAGCACTAGCTCAATTGGTGACTAGGAAAAATTCCGACGGTTGCACAACCCCCAAAAGGTCACTGAGGAATATCAAAAAGTGTTTTATCTTATCAATGCCTTAAATAATGTATTCACTAATATGACATTATGCTATCTTATCAAACAACCGATGACACCATTTTCATTGGTCATTTTGTGACAGCTTTGTATTGGATACAGTCATGTGCGATGTTTGCCGAAGACGGTAAGACTGATCTCTCTACTTCTGCTATAATTGTCTCACAAGGCAAAGCATATGACAGTAGCCGCAATTACACAATGATTGATACTTTCTCATTCTGTGTAGCCTGTGATTCGCGTATAGTATTCTTCCGTGAGGATCAAAATCTACTACATGTACGCATAATAAATATTTTGATTGCCGATTTCCGATAACGGTGTAAATCACTGACAATTTTCATATTTTAGCATAGGCCAATGGTTGGATTTGATGGACCAATAGTGACTGTTTCCTTTGCAGAAAGAGTAGATCACTGTATGGCGTGAATCCTTCATCTAGGCTCGGACCCAAAGCAGCATTATGTCAAGGCGCAACACTGTAAGTTTAACACCATCTTTTCTGATGTCCCTGAGTGTGAACGTCCAGTCTGGGCCCCTTTAGTAGGGCATAGAGGCAAGTAATTTTGGGTGATGGGTCCTATAAGGAAATTGCATGTATATGGGAATCTATACATTGGAATGCGACTTGAATGTGCTCAATCAAGCGAGACATCACCTCGATCTCAAATCTCAAATCAATGAAGTGATTTAATACAAGTGTGAGAGCCTGTATCTAAATCTATACGACGATCTTCTAACTTGTATACTGTCGCTGCTCAGTGACAGAAAGTATGCCACTTTATGTCCTCTTGTATAGTCCGCATTAATCTGCTAAAATGATGGAATTTTGGAATTGTATTGCTCTTTGAGTTAAAACATCATCAATGGACTTAGATGGGTCGGTGCCCGGGTCAGTATGGGAGATAATCATTGCATGAGGGTAACCCTTACCATATAGCCAGCTACTGGTAGGCAGCATGCGGGTTTGTGTGGGCTAAATAACCTATTACGGGCCTAGTGAGCACTGCTCATGAAGTTAGTAGGATTGGTTTTGGTATATGGTACTGCCACACTAGACAATTTTCCAGATGAAAAATCATCGACGGCTTCGCGACCAAGTCATTGCGGAGTTATCTTCTCTTCTTTAGGAATGACTGGAACATGTACCAATTGGGGTCCTGGGCTGGAATAAATCATTTTAACTGAAAGAAACGTAACAGTTTTTAGCGACTAATACTGAATTCCAAAAAAATAGCATCAGAACTGGGCAGAACAACCTTGAATCGGTATTATTTGCTAAAAACTGTTAGTTTCTTTCAATTAAAATGGTTTATTTCAGCCCAAAACCCCAATGTGTACATGTTCCAGTCATTCTTAAAGAAGAGAAGATAACTCCCTAATGACTCGGCCACGAAGCCATCGATGATTTCTCGGCCGGCAAGCCGTCTAGTGGGCAGTACCAATAACAGAAATCAGTGTTATAATAAAGCTCAGACCGCCCTGAGTCTCAAGGTGATCGCATGGTGATCCGAGGTCAGCTAGAGCTCTTGTCATAAACCGTCTATGGTCCAGTAGAGCCCTTCTCATCCAGAATTGGTCAAGTTCGCAGCTCACCCGCCCAGAACTTGCCTCAGAGCTCTTCTCCCCATAAAGAGTATTTGGGGTCAGGTCTTAGTCAAGAGGGTAATTCTCCTACAGGAATACATTGGTCTGACGTTTAGCCTAGGCGTCAGTCAAGGAGCGGACCTCAGGTAGAGGGAAAACAAAGGACAAATAATGGTACAAATTATTCTGAGACAACTCTGAATTATATTATAAGCATAACATAAACAATATAAGGATAGGCTAGATAGTAGTATTTTGAAACAACCCATTCATTCTCGATCCAAATATATATAAAACAGCTTACTCATCTTGTACTAATCCTAGTAGGTACAATGATTTATGCCAATAGCAAATATTACGACATTGGTGTTCATTTCAATGTTGTGATAGATCGTTATATTCATCGCTTCATTAAGCCCATGCTTTATATAAATGCCAAATGATTGTGTCACAAATTTTCCTCGGATCTCGCATTATTGCAGGTTTTTTTTTGGTGAGATTTTTACATACCGTACCTGTTCAGTTCTCGCCCGATCTCAGAATTTTTAGGCCCATTAATAACAAATGTATCGATCGAAAGGTTTGAGAGATCTGAATTGATTTGAAAATTTTATTCTACATGGATAATTTATGTAAGATCATAGGCCCATGAAAATCAGGAATTCTATCTAGAGGAACAAAACCAGATGCCAGAAGACGCAATCCGATAGACAGGCAGTAAAAAAGTACATTTGTCTGTGCGCTGGTCCCCGCACATGCGACACTTTACTTCCTGTGTTATCGGATGTCTTTGGGTGACAATCTAGACATTTGGTATCGGAGATCCTCCTCTGGAACAATTCAAATTATGGAAACTAGGTTTTAGTGGGGGTATGTTATTTGATGGTTACTTCTGCAGCCCATCATCAGCATACAGCCCGATTGATGATAGCAGCTCAGCAGCAAATATCACTTCCTGTTAGCTCTCTTTAGTAACCCGGATGTCATTTACCACTTGCAGCAATGATGGCTAAACTGCTGTTATTATAGCCACCAGATTGCACTCTCACATTCCTATTCCTCTGTGGTACAGGCAGCATGCTTTTTTTCTGCAGAACGATCCAGGATCCATCAGCGCAGAGGCTACAGTGGTGTACGAAGCCGATGACTGCGCTGGTGATTCGTAAACCGGGAGATTGTGATATACTAAAACCATATCAGAAAGTCATCACTCTTCTCTGTGAGGTGAGACGTAGCTTAGTAATTTTCCGCACTGTTAGCATCAGATGTTTTAGAAATAGCTGGTTGATATTACGAGCATTTACGTGATCATCCTTTGTGCTACTGAACTCATTTTCGGTTGCATTTTTGCTCGCCTTCTCCAAAGGGCGACTGAAAAGTGCTGTTTAAAAAGCCACTTCTGTTGGCTGCGTCTGAAACTGATTTGCATCATGTGAACAGGAATTCGCGAAACTGGAAGTGGCATTGAAGTGCTAGCGTGGGCAATGTCAAGGTTACTAAAGTCAAGGCCGCAGATAGATTGGGTTATTGCGTTGGAATAACGTTTTTGCGAACGGACATTTGACTCTAAGGGATCAAGGTAGGTAATGCATACAGTGGTAGCTATCCACTGCTCGGTACGTAGGTCATCAGCTGAAAATCATGGGTCAGGCGTTGTTTCGGAGCGTACTTCGGGACTACTCCCCATGATCCGCCCCAACAGCTTGATACTGCCCCCGCGCATCGGGCATACCGAGTCCCTTGCTGTCTGATGAAACTGACAGCATGCTGTTTTTGAAACCGCAAGTTCCACACCGCTTTAGGTGGCAAGTGAACAATCCACACCTATTTAGCTTGCCTTTTTCGACCTGCCGCCTATTCGCCTGTTTCGCTTGCGGTGCACTCTTACACTGCTCAGAGCAAAAACAGTCGAGGTATACGGAATGCAGTATTCGCAGAAAGTCACTTATCCGTTTTGCCACAGGACCTTTTAACGCACTCTTGAAGGCACTTTCTGCTAACTCATCAAACTCCACCCATTTCCATGTCTCATTCATCTTTGGCCATGCAATGTTCGCCCACAAAATCTGTTCCTACTTGTGCCATTGGTGAACTACCATCACCTCTCTGGTTGTCAATCTGGGTGACTGAAGTGTCTGACTTACATGTTGGTGTTGCAAAACCACCAGCATTGCAGTTCGCTGGCACCTCTGTACATTTATTTTAGTCCTATAGATTCTCATTCCGCGCCTCACTTTGAATTGCCTCTGGCAGATGCAGATATTGGGGCAACTTTGACACCATAAAAAATCTTGGGTTTTCTGACTGCAACTGTATGTTCACATGATTGCGACTGAAGGCCTATGTTCTCCGGTCATTCATTGGTTTGATTCATAGAAGATAACTATATGGATTGATTAATATAATAGTCTTCATCTCTAGTAACTTGTATATCAAAAGTTATACTGGCGTTTCGGTGAACCTTACCCATGAGACTATTGGTTTGCTTGCATAGAAAATCAGTCTTTAAAGCTATTTTTGCAGTCTGTAGGTGACTAACCAACATACGTAAATCTATGTTGCCTGGACCAATCCCTGTTGCATATAGTTTTCATTTACTGGGAATGCCATTGGGGTTGGTCCTGGACACTACACTTTTTATTTACACGATGTTGTGGTAGGTCATTGGCAAAGAGTTTTGGTAATAGCCAAGTAGGATTCTGTGGGTACACCGATGGGCCGCTTCATACTCAAGGTGATTTTTCGCGGTTGTATGCATTGATTTATCCTAAGGAAGATAACTTCATGGTTATATGAGACTAAGGAGAGTGTAGAAGTACCCTCATGGACCAGTGGCTCGATCAGTTGGCTGCTGCATATATACACCGACAGGCTTACCATTATTTCATAGGGCTTGCCCTATCAAAAAATGGTGAATTGAGTATGATTTCAAAATGATATACCCTTCCATTGGCTAAATGTTTAGACAGGGAACAAAACCTTACCATAATTAATTTATTATTTGAACTATGGCTTCCTAGATAGACTAAATGAAGTGTCACTGGGTAACTTACTGAATTGTGACCATGTATGGAATCGCTACACTGAGCTGGCAGACCTTTTTCTAGTTCCTCAGTTCCTCCTTCGCAAATAACTTGTAATCATGCTAAATGCACCGTAATACCCATCTAATTGACCAGTAGCAGAACCACACAGGATAATCAAATATTAGTACTGCCCTTGTCATCATAGGCAGAAAATTATGGAAGCACTGGGGAAATATGGTTGGGGACCACAAAGGTAGCAGGCACATACATAGGTATATGGTAATAGGTGCATTCCCGTGCTCGGGTTTTTCGCGACGGAAATGGATTCCGGTCGCGAAATCTGCTAAATTGCGCAAAAGCGCAACTAAAAAGCGCGATCCAAAAAGCATCTTTCACTTTCGGTCGCAATCTGCGACCGAAAGCACGCGAACAGAATTCTGCGACCGAAAGTAATGGTTTAGGCAAATGTCAAGGATACCGCAAAGAGGCTTGATTACTACGTTGAGATAACAAATCGCGAACGATCGTTCAGCTCTAACTGATGAGTTGAAGTTGCGAGAGGATAACTCAAAGTCCATCCTGAACTAACAGCGGTTTTTCATCGCGACCGAGTGTTGGTGTGCTCGCGACCAAAAATTTTCCAAAAATTTCGGTCGCAAGCACGCGAATGCGCCTAATGTGATGTGACTATAGAGTTACCTTTATAGATATAACTCCATACAGGCCGATCGTAGATCGAAATAGATTTCCATTTTCACTTTCTTTTGGTCATGTCGGTGATTGAGTCGCTTGGAAACTTCACATAGGTTTGCTAACTGACCAACAATCTAATAAATATGTTGACGTACAATGGGTATTCGAAAGGTCTCATCCTCATGCCCCACTCTCCATACGCAGAAGTTTAGTCAACAAAGGGGATTTTTTAAATTTTCATTGAGGGGATGGGGATGAAATGATGGCTTAGTTGATAGCGTACTGGCCTTTAGCCCCAGGAGTCCCTGCAGTTCGATTTCCAGTTTAGGCAAAAACTTTGTCTTCCGCAACAGCCTTGTCAGTTTTGACTCCTGCCGTTAAAAAAGGCGACCCACTCATAGAATTTCTTTTTCTGTTGGTCATGCAGGTATAAGCAGAAAGCCTCCTAGTGACCCTAGGAAACGCTGATTCAAAGACTCAGTAGGCCAATTTCGGGATACGAGAAAAGAAAGAGGGGATTAGTCGAGGAACTACCGCGTATAAACCGAGCATCAACCATGGTTGGGTTCGGTGAAGTTCATGGTTTCTTTCGAGACGTGACTCCATGTATTCCTGCATTCTCTTTCAGAGGAACCTTATCGTGTTTGTGGAGGAAGGGACAGTAAAGCCGGAGGACCTTAGCCCCACCGTCTTGAGGAAGATTCGCCATTTTGTAAGCGAGAAAGATGATCTGACGGATAAAATTGATTTTATCGTAACACTGGGTGGAGATGGCACATTGATTCACGCTTCCACCTTATTCCAAGTAGGTGAACTTTAGTATAACACAGTATACAAACAAATCCTTTTCTTCATTCCAATAACCTAAAATTGCCTCAAAACCGATGAATCCTGGGGTTAGGTGTTCATAATGCCGGGTTCTAACCGTGACAATGAGCTTCTGGTTCCTAACTCCTCCCATTGCCAAAGATTATACCAAGATAGGACACAAAGCACCTTTTCCGAATGATACCGCCAAACTCCGCGACATCCGATGGCGATCGGTGCGCACGTGATTGCTCTTTGTAGGGGCTCTACTTACAGGGGTCTAAGATACTCCATTGCATTAAGTGATTCAATCGACAACTAGATGGCAGATAATGTTAACGTCTTTGCGCCATCTGATCGAAACCGGAACCGGAACACGTTGCTTATAGATGAAAGATGGTTTACTTTCACATGCAAAGAGCTTGTAATATATACACGTATGAACAACAAAACTAACTGCTGTTGAATTGCACTTCAAGGTGAGGGCTGTAGTGCTGTTGAGCTCTGAGCCCCTGCAAGACCCGAGGCGTTTGCACTAATCCCCTCGAATGTTGCGGTGTGTAAACCAGGACAATTAACCAGGCCAGTTTGCATTCTTATGCAAACTAAAGATCCATTCTAACAAGACATTCTGTTTCTCACAGCAAAGCGTTCCGCCAGTTCTGGCATTCAACATGGGATCTTTAGGTTTTCTAACGCCATTTGATATCGAAGAAATGGCTGCATCCATTGACGCCGCACTAACAGGTGAGCATAAGTGATTCGAATATCCGTGTTTTTAGTGAGTTTGCCCTGATTTAAGTATTTGATATATCTCGGAATTGAACTCGATCTACAGTATCGGTTTGTGACCCAGCAGCGATATCTCCGTCTGGGATAGCCATACAGCTCTTTAGTAATCTGTTTCAGTACATTTGCACTCAGGATAATCCTTCCGCTGTTGTGCAGCCGCCTTTGAGCTTGATAGTGGTGCTGTCCTTGTCGCATTACCTTTCTCTTATCTAGAGAAATCATAATTGGTGTTTATTCAACCCATAGCTAGGTAATGTTTGAGATGACTATCACGGTTTGATTAAACAATAGTTGTGTTTTGATGAATTTGTACGATAGCCGTTTGACCTATCACACGCAGCTCTCTGCAACAGACACTAGTGAAAAAGGGATTAGATAATTGAGTAGGGAAAGTTTATATCCTGGTTTGGCATCTGTTGGTGTCAAGAGCCGATGGATGCAGCTTCTAGTGAAACGACAAGGCTTAGGCTGAGTTGACATAGTGGAAGTCTGCTTTGCCCAGGGCCGACTCTGCTTTACCAGGATACCTGCTGACTCAATAGGTGCATTCGGGTGCTCCGGTTTTTTCGTGACCGAAATGGGTTCCGGTCGCGTAGTCTGCTAAATTGTGCAAGAGCGCGACCGAAACGTGTGATCCAAAAAAGCATCTTTCTTTTTCAAGGGCGCAAACAATTCCGTGACCGAAAGTAGTGGTTTAGGCAAATGTGA
>Ga0224511_10002715_pt1 | contig 12155 bp, 7 predicted proteins | sample SF_May12_sed_USG_2_FD_169988 | JGI IMG/M metagenome (GOLD analysis project Ga0224511, IMG submission 169988) | Sediment microbial communities from San Francisco Bay, California, United States - SF_May12_sed_USGS_8_1 | ecosystem: Environmental > Aquatic > Marine > Sediment | place: USA... | reverse complement strand
GACTGAAATTTTTTATTTGTTACTTATGCGTCCATGCGAATAGGCCTAATGACTGCCCCCTCAGGGAGGGCCACAAAGAGATCCATCAGTGCTAGAAAAAACCTGAGAGAGACCCGCTCGTACCTGTAAGACAATCGGTAGCTGCTCCGGAGGGTTCCTGTTTTCTAGAGTTCCATAGTCCAGCCACACCTGGAAGGCAGTGAGCTGCTCCGCGAAGAAGGAACTCGACTTGAAACTTGCTTTGGCTTGTAACTGGGACAGACAGGCATCCAGTGCATAGTCCCAATCTTGCCTATAAGAACCATGGAACACATAACGACCAGTTTAGTTGAAGCTTGTACCGCAAACATTCGCAAAGAGTCATTCGGCTAAAACCACTGGTTAGTTGAGGGACATCTTAAGACACAAGTGATCTTATATAATCCCCTTCGATATTTGGATGGAGGATTTGTTTGTTTGATGCGGGTAGACAAACCCGACCACGGTTTACCATCACAATTCCTAATTTCTAATCCACGTCACACCGGGCCACTGTGTGAGAACTCGGTTTCTTATCCATGTCACGCCGGGCCACTGTGTGAGAACCCGGTTTCTTATCCACGTCACGCTGGGCCACTGTGTGAGAACTCGGGTTTCTAATCCACGTCACGCCGGGCCACTGTGTGAGAACCCGGTTTCTTATCCACGTCACGCTGGGCCACTGTGTGAGAATTCGGGTTCTAATCCACGTCACGCTGGGCCACTGTGTGAGAACCCGGGTTTCTTATCCGCGTCACGGTGGGCCACTGTTAGGAGTATGAGCTCCTCACATAATTCCTAGCTCCTACCGCTCCAAAAAACCTCTGGCTTAGGTGGTCCGTTAAAGAGGATGGCCAAGTGCCGGAGTAGTTTAGATAATTATTTATTTAAAAGATTTCAACATTTCTCGATTTGTTTGCTCTGTTGCTGAATCGACAGGATATGTGATTGAATCCGCAGAAGGAAGAACAATATTACTGACCACATTGGATGTTGATAAGTAGGTGGCAGTCTCTGATTGGATACCGGTGTGCAGTTATATGACCTCATTATCCTTTCAGCCAATAAGAAGTTGCGAAACAAACTCGCAACCAGCAGATCTTGTCGAAACAGTTTTTGAAATGTCTCTAAAAACAAGGGCAATCAGATGTCACAACAATCACACCAAGTAGTGGGGCGGTCTATTAAAAGTGACACACACTATATGTCTTTAGTTACCTCTGGGCAGCACATTCCATGCTATTGTATCGGTAATAGCAGTGAATATCCAGTTGAGTTCTCCCAGCATTGTTCTCCTGTCACTTAGCATTCCTGGTACTCTACACAAAACAAGAAGTGTATCATTGGGTGTTTATTACTGAGACACACCAAAATGTACATTCCTTAGTTTTTAAATTATACAGCCTACTATGAACAAAAGAGTCAAAAACACGGCTCAAATAGATACAGCAGTATCAAGTGGGCACACTTAAAACCCTCTTAATGCACTTTTCAACGAACCCCACGCAATGTAATTCAAATTGAGATAGGAAATACACCTAGCTGCTTGCGTCTGCATTTGGTATAGATACCCCCCATGCAGTTAGTCTTTCCTTTCTCTCTGCATGCTGACACTTATACTGTTAAAACTTTCAACATAAATCAAGTGCGAGTACTAAGAACCATCTGTATTATCTAATGGATATATGACCGAAGGGAATAGATAGGTACCCTCATTCAGACAAGTGCATTGAAGAGTCCTCCTCGTAAACTGGGTCACCAGACCCATAAGAATGTTATGAGTGGTGCAAGGGAAAATTCAGAAAAGTAATTCTTTTGACTTCAATTTTGAGTTCTATTCCGTATTGCAAGAGAGTAGAGATTATTAGATTGACAATTTGTAAAAATTTCATCAATTTTTCCGATTTGCACAGTACCTCTTTAAGTTACCGATAGTCGTTTGTAAAAAATCCTTATCGTTACAATTAATGTATAGTTTCATCCCTTTCAAAAGGGGAGCACAACTCTGAAAGTGCATTGGTCAATGATCTTGGAGTTCTTGGAGTTACTTACTCATCAACAAGTTCTTGAGTTATTCCTTTCACTAGTTTACCGCCATTTTGTAGCACATACCATTTCAGAGCCATACGTATAGGTGTGGTTAGACAAGATGTGAATAAATCAGCTGGCAAGTTTGGATCCTACAAAAATAATCAATTACCGTCATGGCATACAGAATCAAATAGAAATCTTTTAAAAATTGCGCGCAGTCAATCATGGGTTTCAATTCCAAAAACAAGAGTTGATAGGAAAGACAACAACCTTAATCCGCTCATGAGCTACGATAGAGTCCTGCGTTTCAGGATTCAAATACGGAATATAAAGATGGTGGAAAAGGTTGACATTTTGTTTATACAGCCGCTCATACATAGCCAATATTACAAGAACGGAGTTTATAGCCATTAGATTAAATCTTTGAGGTAGGTAGCTGTTTGCCTACCTGTGGAAGCAGTTCCGATGAGCCACAAGCACCTAGTAATATACACTGCCGGCACATCTCACTGCTGCTACTACCCGAACTGCTAGACATGCTCTACAATAGAACAATAGCTTACCTTTCAATTTTTTATGCACAATATCTAACCTTGGCACCTAAAGACACTTGATGCTCGTCTAAACTCCACAGCAATCGCAGAACTTGCAGGGAAAGACATGACAAATCAAAGAAATGGTGGAGCATTAGGAAAATTCTATGTGCGTATGTGGCCAGGTTCGGTCTTTCTACTCACAGCGCCATTCAGAGTCTCCAACTTGCCATCTCTCTGTTGCTGGAACTCAGTGAATTTCTCTAGAATCAGTCCGGCATTGGAGCAGTCAAAGACGTAGATGGACGGAGTGCCCATCCATGATTGTAACGTGTACAGGGATAAAGGGATGTACTGTGTGTAGGTCTGCGGAAGAGAAGAATTACATACCTGGTTAGACAGGCAAGTTCAAGGCAGCCAAGGGTTCACAAGAGTGTTCTTATAGAGTTTATCTAGTTGCCATTAGTCGAAGTGAGATTTTTCTCTTTTTGAACTGCCCATCCCTAACTAACCGGGGGCCGGGGGGGAGGGGCAATTATTATATGTTGCAGTGTAACAATTGCCGCAAAACATCACAAGCAACGCTGGTTGGTGACATTTCTATCAGCAGTGATGGAAATGAATGATGCGCGAAGAACCAACCTTATTGAAGACCCAGATTTCTCCATTATCTGTAGGTTTTGGTACGCCATGGCCATTGTAGTGAAACAGAACCCGCTCCTCCTGCAATGTTCTTTGACACATTACAAGTTTGTCTGATACACCGAGATGAGGTGAACGCATCTTATAACCCCTGGGCATCTGATGAGGAATGCCCGACATGAGTCGTTATTTCAACTATACCATAGCAGCAAAGTTGCTGGCTGGGCAGGACTTGCATAGTAGAAGCTGACTAAGCCCTGGGCCACCTTCACTCTTCCAGAGCACCAGCTACAAGACCAGATAGTCTTGAGAGGTTGTGGGTCAGTCAACCTAAGCCATTTTTTCACTTGCCACCCGCTGAGAATTCGACTAGCGAGAAGGGGGAGGTGGATCTTTCAAACGTGGAGTGGTCTTGACCCTTATCCACTGGTTGAGGCGATCTCCATTTTTTTACCGTGGTGATCCGAACTCACACTAGCCATTCGGAGTGCTGGCACATGCTAAAGACCCATACCAGAAAAACACTCGGTCGATAGTGAGGCTCGAACCTGCGACCTATAGATTACCAATTCGGCTTTTTACCAACTAAGCTATCCTGTCAAAACGGGCATTAACTTGGCAGTTTCCATAACAGTGAAGACCTCAAACAAGAAAGTGGTTGCAACTTTAAATCCACCCGGCCTACCTTAGCATTCCGTCTCAACGACTGACACAGTTTCTTTACTTCATCTAAAGTTGGATCAAGGCTAAGTTTTGATCGTGCACGAGGCTGCCATCGCTCGTACTGTCTCTGAAGTGAAGAACCAATGTTCTCCAAAGCTTTCTTTGGTCCCGTAGAGAGTGGATCTGCAAAAGAAGCGTAGACAGTGCCAGTAGAACACAGTCTCTGAATACAATACTTTAGCCGCCTATCAACCAGAATAGGATGTGTAGATATACACAAAGTGTTCTTGACAGGTGACGTGTAAATAGGGCTGAGGTTGACTGACATCGCCAAAGCATAAACTTCCATCCTGACCCATGCCTTGTCGATGGATTTACATAATTTGTATGAATAACCCATTTGGATTGAGTAGACCAGCTTACTAACTCACCTATCCAACATTCCAGACGGGCACAAGGTTGGATCTTGACTACATCTGGAGGGTCTACACCGACGTTAAGACACAGAACAAGGGCAACGCTGACTGTTTTCATCTGAAATGAATATGCGATTAACCAAAAAGTAAAAAGGTGAAACTTGTGAGGCCACGGACCACTATATAAACAGATTTCTCGATAATAGAGATGTTGCGGAGTTGCTCTTTCCCGTTAACTGAAATCAGCCCCAAAATGGAGTCGTTGAAGCACAAATGCAGACGAATTACCACTCGTCAATCTGTCGGAAATTTAGTCCCGATCCATCGCGCTGCGACCTCAACATTTTTCCTTTTTATTTACCGGGTATCGCTATCCTAGTTTATCCAAATAAGTCTGTCGCAGTTTATAAGCAATCATCTATGGTATAAACCAAGATAATATACATATACATTTTCATATATATGTATTTGTACCCAGTATGTGCACTGCATCACTACTTAGATATTAATTTTAATTGCAAACTGTTTACATCCGCTCACCGAGCATGTCACTCTACATTACGCGCGAGCGGAATCATAATGCTTTCGGTTCAGTAGCTAGTACGCAGCTTCTGCAACCACTCCAATGCAGCTCAAGCTTACCCGCTCCTTCATGCGCCATGTGTGCATTGATTTCTTTGATCCAAGGATCTCCTCCAAATGCCTTTTATCATACATGCACAACTGGAGATCCCAGTCAGGCGTCTCACCAACATCATCCATCAATTGCTCTGTCACTTCATCCTCATCATAACCAGCCATCTACATGTATCTTCAGCACCTATTGAAAGGAGAATGGTAGGGTTTTTCCCTAGTACTTGCTATTTGAAAACTACAGGTGACAAAGTTTGATACTAAACTGAATAGTAGCTATGTGAAACTGTAACTCACTTTAAGCTAATTTTCGATGAAAAAGTGTGAATCATATGGAATGACTAAACGCTGACAGGCCGTACACTGACATTCCAAGTGAGTTAATAAACAAGTGATGTTGGGTTAGTGATTGGGTTGCTAATGCTAGTAGTATTTACTGCTAGGGCTGCTCTATCGTCTATGATCACGATTAGTCTACTCTGTCATGCCAATGACTAATCTAATGAGTGACTGATTACTTGAGTTGATAAGTGATATGATTGAGCCAGAATGTATCCGAGTTCGACTCAGTCACTGAGTCAGTGAGTCTCAAGTCAACCAGTCACTGAGGGCAGTGACTGACTGACCCTCTGTTCTGGGTTAGTCACTAGTCACTGGGTGAGTGACACGTGAAACTGAGTGACTGACTCACTCTCTCGTGACTCTGAGTTGAGTCAAACTCAGTCAATGAGTGGACTGGAAGTGGATCTAATTAATTCTAAACTCAGAACTATTTACAGTTCATTCCCCGCCACTTACACTCAAAATAACCTTCTATTTACGAAAAAAAATTCCTACGACAAGGTCCACTCGTAAAAACACCTATGTCTGTGTCAGTCTTGGTAGAATATGTATTCAATTTGTTCAATTCACTCGCTGCGCGAGCACACGCAAGCCCAGTGGGAGCCTTGCGAATATGGACCTTTGCCAGGTAAACGTCCTCTGGTGTATAACTGCCGCTTCTGTTCCTCGGGAATGAAGCGGTTGTACTAGTAGTCTACTAATACCCGTCAATGAAATGCGGACTGACACAGAGGTTAAATCGACACATAACAAAGCAGTAACAGTATTGCGCTCACGCATTTCGTGGCGAATATGCATTGAATTTGATTATTTCCGTTATACAATGGACTAAAGAACTATTTCCCAGATGCAAAATATACGCGCATTGTTTACGTTAATTTTAACCAAGAGCTTCGGTTTCCTTAGTGACGTCCACTACCGAGAATCTGTGAAATGGATCTAAACTACTAACTAGGTACAAAACAAGGCATAAACATCATCAACGAATCTGGTTTATAGGTGAGTATCGGTGCTATAAGGTGAATAATATATAAGACTGTGGCAACAACAGATACTGAAACTATTGTACGCGTGTCATGGTGATGATATTCAGCAGACTTAGAGTTAGAAGTTAGTATAACTATAAGTATAAGTATAAGTATAAGTTAACTAAGTTAGTTATACTCAACTCGGTATAACTATAAGTTATACTTATAGTTATAGTTAGAACTAGAAGTTATTAATTATCGGAATCAGTCTCGCTCTCACTCTCAGTCTTAAGCAGGTTAGCGTAGCGTAGCTAGACTTGCTCAATGACTCAGACTGAGAGTGACAGCGAGATTCGCTCTCGCAACCACAGCTTCTCGCATTCTGAATAGTCTACTAATAACTTAGGTCGTTGGTGACTCCGTCAATTTCCGACAATCACAATGTCTAACTTAGTAACCGAATCCGACAGATGGTGGCAACTCCGTCTGTGACGTGAGTGATTGTGCCTGGCCTGTGGGTGACAAACCCAATTTGTTGCACTTGTCAGTGGAACGGGTTTTCACCTTTTGCAACCATTGACTAACTAGTAACTAGTTACCAGTAGCCTATTCACTTTTGACTCATGCCTACATCAGTTATGGGTAACGCACTGCTGGTAAATTGTGGAGTTGCAAATTATGCTTCTGCAAATAATCTGATCAGCTGTGTGTCTCTTGGGTATGTGCCTCATTTTAAAAGCGTGATTGCCTTACATGCGTCATGCTTACAACATAGCCTCCTAGTTATGGTGTATGTTTTTGCTTATCTTTCGTCCAAAACAATGCTGTTGACTAGTCTATACCCGGATATGCTAGAACAGATATAGTAAACTGGCACTGGTAACTAGATTGAACAGCCCGTTGAATCCATGGTTTAGAATTAGACTGATAGTTGGACTACTAGCAATATAACTACAGCAATTCGGCTGTCAAAGTCCAATCAGTGGTTAGTCGGGAGTTGGTTTGTACTAGCAATAACAGCTCTGATCAGTACCCTTAGTCTAAGAACTGGCACTGTATTGATTAAATGTTAGTAAATATGCATAACTTTAACTAGCATTTCTGATGGCATTGTGAAGTATATATGTGCTGATAGTCGATAAAGCCGATCCGCTCCCCATGAGTGATATATTACTGATCCCCTGTAAATCTCAACCTTGGGAGTTGGCATATTCATTCCTTGGAGGTAGTACTGCAGCTCTCTTTTATAGTTCTATTGGCTGGCAATAATTCTGTATCATAGGGTGTTATGAATCTCAATAAATTAGAATACAAAGCATCTACCTCCTAATCAATACAGTTTCTGCCAGCTGCTATTTTGGATAGCTACCAGGCAGCGCCCATTAACTGTGCTTGCGTTGCTTGGAGTCATGCTTGGCTACTATGGCACAAGATTACTCTACTGACTGCAAGAATGAGTTAGCCTAGTCTTCTACCCTGTTTTTACTTTCCAATATGTTCAAATTTTACTAGTTGCGGGCTTAGGGCTATAGACGTGACAATAGACAAGTCCGTGCGACAAGCGTTTCCTTGACATATCTGTGAATCTCAGCAGGATATTTACTACGTGCTTCAGACGTAGCAGTTTACTTTAATATGAATCCGGTCTGAACGTCACCCCTTACCACGAGTGCCGATTGCAGTTATGCTTGAGAACGGGGAGACTAGTAACTGATAGCTGCTATACCATTTGTAGGTGTCAGTAAACTAACTCAAAGATAGTTGGTTCTATCAATGTCTGAAATAACCCGATACTATCCGATCCGTACATGCGCCTGAAAACTTTGATGTGTGTGTGACTAATTGGAAAATCTTGCTGTGACAGCGCATACTGCTTTGTTATCTGACTGCCTGATTATGCATAATTCTCAGGACTCCCTAGACAAAGCACGAACAAAGCAAAATTTCTGGAACAAAGCCGACAGAATGAATAGTATATACGGAGCAGGCTAGGCGCTGCTGATTTATTAAATCTGTATTACAGAGAAAACTGAATGCTGGACTGGATTAACTTGTAGAGGGCTGCTGGTTTCGTACATGGATAGTTTATCTGATATTGAGGATACATTAGCTGACGAAACTACTCGACTAACTGAAGCAGCGGAACCAAAACTGAGCTCTATGGTACTTAAGAATGATGAAGCTGCGGTGGCGAAGGGTGATGAGGTGCGCACAGAGGTAAGCTGCCGATACGCTATTGTTGATCGATCGCACTGGTAGTGATGGCAGTGCTTGCCAATGAGTCAAACGCGTGTGACAGGCGTCACTACATAACTGGCCTGGAAGTTTTCTTACCCTTCTACAACAAATCCTCTTGGCTCTTACAACAATGACACTCGGTCCCAGTGTTGTGTGGGCAGCTCTATAGTTATTGATTATTACTTGTCAGGACAATGTTATCTGTGCCCAACGTACACAGTCTACCACCCTACATAAAGACCCGTCTTATGTCATCTGACTGGTGTAAATGGCCAGATATCCTGTGTACACTGGTACTTATCGCTTGTGTAGGTAATTTTGTCATGCATTATAATCTCGAGTTATAATGCTAGTCTTTGTAGGGTAGAATCTGACATGTGCCGGGTGTAATCAGAGACATAGAAACATCTCTCGGTATAATCAGTGCCTTCGTGACTGTTATTGTCCATTGAGGCCATTCCGTTGGTTTGGTTTCAGCAACCACAGTGCTCGGAAGACAGTGATGGGGTGGTCGAGGTAACTATGGCGCCACCAGACCAGAAGGATGATGTACCAGTCTCGGTGGTAGTAGTGGCCGAGGATACAATATCCAGAGTCTCCTCAGTGCAAGGTAAGATACAGTACATAGATGAGGCCATTCACTGGTTGGATCATTCACTGGTGTTCTTGATGGAAATCCGTATTTTCAATGTGACCACTGACACAACCCACTGTCATCGAACCGAAGTCATCCTTTTAGCCAACAGCTTTCTTCTCCAACATGTTGCTTCAAATCAAATCACTGTAAAAACTGTAATTTAGGAGTTGTCATGATTCTTACACCTTTTTCCCAATTGGAAGTTAGCGTGGCTTCGGGAACACCGGCAGTAAAAATAATGGAGGTCCCAACCAGCCAATTCTCAGGCGGGTGATAAATGGCTTAGGTTGACGGACCCCCAACCAGGAACCCGAGGAAGGCACCTCAGTGACCATGACAACCCATGTCATAGGGAAGCTGCCTTCGGGTAGATTACCTCATTTACCATTTATTATCTTCAACGAAATCAGGCTGTTGAAAACCCAAAACCTCTGGAAGATTTCCATGTATATGGTAGTGACGAATTCCGAATTAGTCATTACGAATCGAATCATAGCTAACTTTAGTCACACATTATAGTTTATCCTGAATGTATATCTAAGCAGCTAGGGGAATACAAAACCAAGAAACCACTGGTGAACCATGTAAACCTCAAGAGCTATGATGGTCTAGAGTTTTATAGCAGTTGATGCCCTGCAACCACAACTACTGCCTCCAGCTAGAGATTGGCAATTTACAAAAAGTACAACTAGGCACGAACAGGGAAGGCAATTACTCATAAAGTTTAGGTCTCATGTGGAGAACGTTATTCAACACAGTCTAGGTTACGCGCCCATATCTGCAGGATGGTTTTATTGATGCGGATACCTCACCGTAAACCATTATTGCTGCAGTCTCTATGCGAGGCCTTCGCTCCATTAGCCATTGTCCCCTCGGTTTCTGTCTAGCTGCCTTTAGCAGAAGTAGGACTTCGTCGATGTGAACGGAAGGAATTCTCGCGCACCGTCGCTGGTTTGAAATCGGATAGACTATAATAGTGTGTGATTAAAGTTATTGGTCACAAATCCAGGTAACACTGAATCACAGTCTGCGATTCTTTGAGCTAATAATGAGTTCTCAATCTCGAATGCATTGACATTTTGGGTGGTTATCAAATCAGGCAAAGATAATGACGGCTTGTAACCAGAAGGTAGCCCACCTGCTGGTGGTAACTAAGTACCAGAGGCCTGATCTCAATCCTACAACCCAATGTTCTATCATCCTTTCCCCCCCCCCACCAAAAACATATTTTTGAGGGGGTATTTGATATATTAGAGTCATCCGCCCGCCCAATAAATTGCACTTAGGCTTGATGGTTTTATCAGTGGTATGGGATACCTAGAGTAATCCGCTCGCTTGGAAGATCCCCATCATGGCCATTGTGATAAAGCATCAATATTGTTGACCTTCTGTTTGATGACAAATCAGTCTACCCTTACCATAGATCTCCCCCTTCCCTCTATAACTCTCACAATCTAGATGAAACTGTTTGCCATCTGCTCGATATAAGCTAATGCACTGGAATAAATTAGAAGGTTCCTGCTTGTGATTCAACAGTGTGTGGGCCTGTGACTGTGTATATCCTAGTGACTTATTGACTGTCTGATCTGCAGTGTTATGTAGCCAGCCACATGGAGTTAGAGGAGGATATATTTATGTGTAGCCACCTCTGTTTGTAGGTGACATGTGCAGGATTTGCCATTGCGTAACAGAGGAAACGGAGACACTTATCAGCCCATGTGACTGCAAAGGCAGCATGAAGTGGGTTCACCAAGCATGCCTTCAGCGCTGGGTCAAATCCAGCGACACTAAGAAATGCGAGCTCTGCGGCTTTTCATACAATATGATTTCTAGTGTGAAGCCATTCAGTCAGGTAATTTGCCACCAGGGATTTGGCAGTCATCCTTATATCATTAGATCAGTGACTGATGTCCAGCCTCATGCATATTTGTACTGGCCATTTAAGAAGTCCACGCCTACGCGATCACCAGTGATAAGCACAGTATACCAAGCCACACCATACCATTCAATACCATACCATGCAATATCAAGCCACGCAATACCATACCATGCCATACTATTACCAGACTATATCATATCGTGTTCTACCATACAATACCTGCCTATACAATACCATAACATGTATCATTTTATACCATACAATTTCAGACCACGCAATTCCAAACCATAAGTGTTATGCAATACCATACCATGTTATACCATGCCATACCATGGGTAAACAGTGACCCTTTCCATAGAAACCAGAACTTTTCTTCATTTCATACCAGCTGTGTAGACATAGGTCCGACTATTTTGATTGTGCGCAGGATTAACCCCACTCCTTTTGCGTTAAGCTTTTTTTTTTGTATCGACCTCCTTTGCGATGGATGCGTATCTAAGGCTTGGTTAATCTTGAGATTCTTTCTGTTCTGACCTTGTTAGATAAAATGGTATGAAGTGTTCCACTAAGCCAAGGCTTTTCAACTCCCTTTTACTAGCTTTGCTGCGAGTCAAATTGGAGTCCAACTGAACATCACTCAAAACAAATGTCAATCAAAACCTCATCAGACTTTGTGCCCAGTTGATCCCTGCAATATGATGAAAGCTATAATTTTTATTTTGTAGTGGAAGAAATTAAATATGTCGTCAGTAGAAAGAAGAAAAGTTCTATGCTCCGTAACATTTCATGTGGTAGCCATCACATGTGTAATCTGGTCTCTTTATGTGCTCATCGATCGAACAACACAGGAAATTCAGGATGGTATGTATATAGGGCAGCACTTTAATGTCGCTGGCAGGGTCTGAAGTAAAACGCCTGGGATAGCGACATATCTCAATGGCTCGCGCATTTGGCTCAATATCGAAAGACGCTAGGTTCAAGTCCTAGTTATTTCTGGCATCCACTGTGAGAATGATAAACAGCTCACATACTTGCTAGCTCCTACCGGTCCAACAGGCCTTTAGGTCGGTTAAATAGGATGGCCAAACGCCTGAGTGGAAAAAGAACAGGAAAGTTACAGACAGAATTAATATAATTATATACTGTACCTAGTCG
>Ga0224511_10002714_pt1 | contig 12156 bp, 4 predicted proteins | sample SF_May12_sed_USG_2_FD_169988 | JGI IMG/M metagenome (GOLD analysis project Ga0224511, IMG submission 169988) | Sediment microbial communities from San Francisco Bay, California, United States - SF_May12_sed_USGS_8_1 | ecosystem: Environmental > Aquatic > Marine > Sediment | place: USA... | reverse complement strand
ATAACCGTATCAAAATCAACTCTATCAAGTGCTCATTATTGACATTCGCTTAACTGGACTGATTCTGCATACTGTATAATTAACACAGCAAATCTATCCTGGCAGTATGAGGGTGTCAAATAACCTAGACTACTAATCAACAGTTGGTAGTGAGAATTTCGCAGGCTATAACCCAGGGCTAAAACTCAGGGCTATAACTCAGGGCTATAAAGTCGCTTTTATATGAGATCAGAGCTGCATGCGAGTTTTCGTACCAGTCTGCTTTGTATATGAGATGTCAGACTCCTCTCAGTGATTCAAAAGAAGACGGCGATTGGCTGATCGGATAAAAAAAAAGTGTTGAATGAATCTTTGAATTTACTGGACTAGTGCAACTACTGCAGCTCTGCCATGAGATGCAGAGATGTGAGTTGATTTATTGGTTGACTGAATAGAGTCCCACTTGGACCCCAAAAATCATCATGTTTACACATTATGCTTCAATTTTCTGGAAAGACAATCAATTTACGAACAGTCATCATCATCAAAATGATGGGCGTTGATCAGCATAATAAATGCAGCATTATCTGCATGCAATAATTCCTGGATGTACAGCTTTCTCTGGGATATCACAACCTTTGTGTATGAGTTGGGCTAGTTCCATAGTGTCATACTGATACAATAAAAGAACGATCAACGAAGTGTATTAGCAATGAATGGGCTCACTTGGTTTGATTTGATTTGTTTTATTTTACATGGATAGCTTAAATAAGAGTTTTTACATTAAGGTCCATGAAGCGAAGAAGACATTGGTCCGGTCAACAGAGTCCATTTGACAGTCTCGGTCAGCGTTGAAATCATTTATATCTTGCATCTGTATTAGTGATCAGACTTTTCTTTCGACTAGCTTTCCCATAGCATTATACCATTCTACATACAGACTGACGAACGAGCAAAAACTCATGCATTCTCATCTTTCAGGATACCAACAATACGAACTTGTGTCAAGCAAGATTTGTGTGACCAGATGCTCTTCTTCCCGCCAATACACTCGTTTATTTAGACTGGGACTGGCAGAGAGTTCTTTGGGGCCTCCTCATTTCCCCCACCCTCCCAAATAATACAATAGCTGTATGGAATGCCACCTTCACAACCTCAATGTGGTCATAACTCGGTGAATTTTTCTGCCTCTATGGTCTGAATCAGGACTTTCAATTTTCAGGCTCAGCTTATTCCTTCAGTGTAGTTATAGCACACAGTCTGCTCTATACAGACTAGGTATAAACACGACATAGCGTGTCATTGCTTCAGTGTAGTTATAGCACACAGTCTGCTCTATACAGACTAGGTATAAGGACGACGTAGCGTGTCACTGCTTCAGTGTAGTTATAGCACACAGTCTGTTCTATACAGACTAGGTATAAACACGACGTAGCGTGTCACTGCTTCAGTGTAGTTATAGCACACAGTCTGCTCTATACAGACTAGGTATAAACACGACGTAGCGTGTCACTGCTTCAGTGTAGTTATAGCACACAGTCTGCTCTATACAGACTAGGTATAAACACGACGTAGCGTGTCACTGCTGGAGAACAGATATGAAGCCCCAAAAATAGAGATCAAATCAAAAATGACATCTGATTAAGTGAATTTAATTGCACAATGTAAACCTTAGGAAAAATCCCTTCATCAGCAAGTTGTCATACCTTAGCTTTACCAGACAGGTACTAATCCGAAATAAGTTGATTTATCTATGTTCTGCCTGTCAGATTTACAAGTTTATCAAAATTTGGCGATTGCTCATGCCCACTCACATCGACGAAAGTCCACCCCCGGAAAATACCTCAGTGTCATGATAAATAGTTACCAAGTAAGATAATTGGTAGCAAAAATCACTGATTATTGTTGACATTTGACGCTGCACAGTAAAAAATATATCACCGCGCTGCGGTACTCAGGATCGAACCTGCGGTATTTGGGCATTTTACCCATGAAAGGGAAGCTCACCGAAAGTTCACCAAAATAATTAACCTGAATATGGCGTGCAGCTTCAGTCAGTTGGTTAGCTTCTAGCCAGGAAATAACATTCGGTACTATTGAGGCCGACTCCACTCAAGGTAGCAGCGTGCTGAATATGGCTTTACAGTAAACTCACCATGGCATAACCTCTAGCGGTGCAACCAACATTATAAAAAATCTTAGAACACTGCGCTGAGCTGTACGGACAAAATATTTGGAAAAGAAAGGGGGTTCTAATTCGCTAGACTTGCTATCTAAAGCAGAAACAACCTCAGAAGTGTTATTCATATGAGACTTCACACTTTTTCACATCTTGGTAACAATGTCTGGGGAGTGACACAGGACCACCGTGTGGTCATTATTACAGAGATCTTTCAATCAGAAGCCACACAGGGTAAATCGATAGTAGCAGTAGGGATCGCGATAAAATTAGTGAGATTACACACTTTCTACGGCTTGTGAAACCACAGAAAGTAACAGCTTACATTAGTTTAATGACTGCAGTGACAGGCACTGATGTGAGAGTAGGCTGTACCATTTGTTAGTGTACGTGATCCTAAAACCACCGTTAATTCGGATCTGGCTCAGCATCAATTGTGACCTCTGACCGCTTTTCAAAAACTTCCTGCTCGATAGGTATATAATGAGTAAGAGGATGGCCAGACAGGCAGACCAGATTCAGTCTCGTCAATAGCGTCAATAGCGCAATAAACTGGGTAAGCTTCTCATTCCCTTTGCAATTCATTTTCTCTGTAGTTAGTTCCTTTCTGGTTTAATTCATAGTATATTATTGCACACATATTTCAATGAAAAGACAACTCCTTATAAAACCAGGTTCACTCATGGAGAGATTATTATGGTTTTTCAGTATCCCAGATCATTACGTCCATTTCCAGCCAGATGATTATTTTATTTCAATTTTTTTCGAATTATTTATGGTACACCGAGCACAGCTGATTCTCTGTATTTTCCCCAGGCTGGCATGGAGAATAAAATATCATCCTCTCATCTCATACTGAGACTGGTAGTTGGCTTCGCTGCAGTGGCTTCTATCATCGCATTGACAGCTCTGTACATACAGTTACTACAAAGAGTAAACGCGCTTCAGGAGAGGGATGCGGAACTGTCGGAGTTCAAACAACAAATCAAAGCCTTAACACAGGTAGGAAGGTTTCTGTGGTCTCTTTGTTAGGAGAATTCATAGTAGCATGTATCGATCGATGAATATATACCTAAATACCTGCAAGAACAAGTACATTTGTTTTGCACTGGTTCATAGAAAATCGAATGACCTATATCTTCTTCCAAAAAGTACTGTATTTTTGTATGGGCAGAAGGCTGATGTCCCATAAATGTTGCATCCAAGTTCTTTCATTCGCGAATACTCAATAATAAATTGTCTATCTGTTTCTGGCCTGGCTAGCCTGTCTTTATGGCTAACTTGTGTTATCATAACGGTGTGTATTTTAGTCGACAGCCGGAAATGTACCATATTTGCCCCTTCCCGTCCATCCATTCCATCTAGGTAATTCTATCACCGACGGTTACTAAAGGTTAGAAGAGTAGAGTCCAAACTTCAGGAATCCGACCAAAGCACCTTTGTGACACCAAATCCACATCCCCCACCCCACTTCCAGAACTTAGATGAAGATAATCTAAGATAAGAAATCTATGCGCCATTTATACGCATGGTGCATTATAGTATCCGCATGTATTACAGTATCCGCATGTATTATAGTATCTGCAGTGCATTATAATATCTGCAGTTTATTATAGTATCTGCAATGTATTATAGTATCTGCAGTGCATTATAATATCTGCAGTTTATTATAGTATCCGCATGTATTATAGTATCTGCAGTGCATTATAATATCTGCAGTTTATTAAAGTATCCGCATGTACTATAGTATCTGCAGTGCATTATAATATCTGCAGTTTATTAAAGTATCCGCATGTATTATAGTATCTGCAGTGCATTATAATATCTGCAGTTTATTAAAGTATCCGCATGTATTACAGTATCTGCAGTGCATTATAATATCTGCAGTTTATTATAGTATCCGCATGTATTATAGTATCTGAAGCGTATTATCATATCTGCAGCGTTTTATAATATCCACATGGTGATGTGCGTATTCTCTGTATCTGTAGAGTGTTGAGAGTCGACCAATGAGAGTCAGAAGGGAGGGGTCTTATATTGACTGCTCGTGTCCAGCTGGACCCCCAGGTAAAGATGGACCTCGAGGTCCCCCAGGCCCTGATGGTCCCTATGGACCACCTGGAAATGACGCAGCCAAGGGAGAGAAAGGTGACCCTGGTGTACCTGGGTCAGATGGACAAAATGGTGGCCCGGGATCCAAAGGCAGCAAAGGGGAACCTGGAGCTAGGGGTTACGAAGGCTCATCAGGATCTCCTGGTGCTAAAGGCGATAAAGGAGATCGAGGGTACAAAGGAATGAAGGGAGTGCCCGGAGACAACGGTGGACGGGGAAACCCTGGAGCTTCAGGGCCAAAAGGAGAGCCAGGAAGACCTGGTAATGACGGAATTCCAGGTTCCTACGGACCTAAAGGACAGAAAGGAGAAATGGGTAACACATCCGTGGGTCAGAGAGGAGAGCCAGGGCTACCGGGGCAGAAGGGCAGCGCAGGAGCACCAGGAATTCCTGGAGTGAATGGTAAAAATGGGCAGAAAGGAGATAGAGGATCAGCTGGTGAGCATGGTAAAGATGGACAACCCGGGCAGAAAGGTGAACGAGGGTCCCCAGGAGCGAATGGAGAAGGAAGAAAGGGTGAGCCCGGGGAGACGGGTAAACCCGGCGAGGATGGCACACCTGGATCTAATGGTGTGAAGGGAATGGCTGGTGTTAAAGGTGAACACGGTAACCCGGGCTCACCAGGTCAACCAGGAAACGATGGAAAGCCAGGTCTGAAAGGCGATGGTGGGTCTATTGGTCCACGGGGACCCAAAGGTGATAAAGGAGACAGAGGCAACCCTGGTTCATCTACATATGGCACTAAAGGAGAACCTGGTGAGAAAGGAGCAACTGGAGCAATGGGACCCAGTGGTAAGCCTGGAGAGCCTGGGCAGAAAGGAGCTAGCGGCAGCAGAGGGGTAGCTGGAGAGCGGGGAGAGCGAGGAGTGAACGGAGGAATGGGGCCTAAAGGAGAGAAGGGAGATGCTGGGTCATCAGCTGCGGGTATGAAAGGAGAGAAGGGAAACCCTGGAGAGACGGGAGAACCAGGAGCTCGAGGAGACCCGGGAGAAAAAGGAGAACCAGGTACTGTTATAGATGGTGAGTAGAAACTTTTCCTTATAGAGAATTCTATTCTTCCTTCACATGAGCATAAGACAAGAAGCTGGTTTGATTTTATATGGATGACATCATTAAGACAGTGCCTTGTTTACAAATGCCCCAGCACGGTAACAGGTTTAGCCTGTCAAAAAAGGGAAGTAAAAAGTGTCCTGATCTGCCATCAAGGGGTGTACATCGCTCTGCAGAGTGAGCCCGTAATGCCCAGCTGAGCCAATTTATTTCAGCTTACCAGCATAGGGCAGTAACATATGTCACTGCATAGAGTTACTCAACTGATTTTGAGTAGCAAATTCTCTTTTACACATGCATGTTTAGTGTAACTGCATTTCATTCTTTTTTGCCAAGTTCCCAGAGAAGTTCGTAACCTCCGCCATTCTGTTTTAGTGTATCCCACTACAACCAAGCAGCCCAGGCCAAGATCAACCAAAAAACCCCGGAGGCTAGGAAGAGGTAAAAGACCTAGACAGAATTAAAGTTGTTCTTCCACAAACTGCAGGACACTGGAAATTTTATTTTCCTGAAACCATGATTATGTTATCTTGTATTTACTACAATAAAACTGTAGTTTTCTGATAACTTGTCGATTTTGGAAATGATTCAATTTGTAACTTTCAGACTCTCCGCGCCTTTCTTTTAGCCAAGTGATCCGGCTTTCCGGGGTGGGGATGGGAGGAGAGATAGTTTTCACTGCTCTGTATGTTCTTCAACTTTGTTACTAGTTACGCCCTAATTTAGGCAATGTGACGGTCTCAAAGTCTCCCCAAAACTATAAAAGGGGTCAGGATAGCTCAAAGCTCAAAGGTAAACAGCTTGGACTTGCAATCAATAGATCGCAGGTTCGAGCCAGACTGTCGGCAGGGTGTTTTTTCTGGTATGGACGAACCCATCACTTCAAATTGTTAGCATGGATTCGGATCACCGCGATAGAACATAGAACCAGTGGATAACGGTCAATATCGCTCCATGGTTGTTAAAGATCCACACCTCCCTTCTCGAGGAGAGAAGCCGAGCTTCGGCCGGTGAGGTGTAAACTGACTTCGGCTGGCTGACTCCCATCCTGGAGCAGTGACACTAACCCGCATATGGTGCTTCGTGCTAAGCAGTAACTGGTGAAAGAACAAGTATTTAACCTGGCGGCTTTGCCATACGCGAGAAGAAAACCTTTAAAGACCGAAATCCACTAATTGATAAATAGATAAGTTGAAACAGTGGCATAGGCCCGTGAGCCAGGTTACTCACTGAAGCATAGCATAATCTTAGCATTCGACGGTCAGACACCCATGGTGAAAGACTGACGCTTCTTAATCATTCCAGATTTGAACCCCCGGTTCGTCCACTTGCCGCCCATGAGTGCATATGGTAGTAATATATCATATGACTGTATGAAGGATGTACCCATGAAATCTTAAAGCTGGAATGGGTTGCTGGAGTCGTTGCTACGTATGTGTAAAACCTATAAGGTCTGTTACATGTGTAGGAAATGATATAAACACTGCTGCTATCATGGTACTTGGCTCCCTCATACCTTAATTACTAATAGTCACAGTGCATGCGGGTTCTCTTCACCTAGTTACTGTCCTTTTGGCACTATGAAGCACCCATGTATATATACAGATAACAATATAACCGTGTGAGCGATACTCTGCTGCATTGCCTGATTCTGATTCGCTATTTTATTTCATGGATAACTTAAAAGCAATGATACATGTAAGTCTGTTTTACATTGAAAGCAACCTGCAGCACAGAACTGATATATGATATAGGAACCAACTGAGCTTTAGACAGCTTGTTAGGGGTGAACAAACAACTAAAACAACGCATAGCAAGAAATAAACATGTCATTTTCTTCAATGACGGTTGCTTTACCTATATGAGGCAGACAGATACGACCTCAGAGCGCCTCACATGGTGTACCCATGACTCTAGATAGTTACTGATATGAGCAGTGTAGTGAACAGTGTGAAGCTTTCACCTTCACTACTCAAGGTGATCCCATGAAACTGCAACTCTGAGACTGGCTAGATAATAGCGCCATTGCCTTGTCTACGCAGGTAGATAAATGCATAATTTCATAGAAAGCAAAAATTTCCTGTTTTTTTTATCTCCCTGTCATGCTCTACCAGGTATCCACGCTAACCATACCAGGTAGACGGATAATAATACTTTATCTTGTCATAATCCATAGCGTGACCCACTTGATTAATGCGCGTGTGTACAAAAACTTGAAAATTCAAAAGAAAGTTATTACATACCAAACAGGCACAGTTTGATAGCATGACACACAGTTCGGTGTATCATAGCCTGGATAAGGAACCGTGTTATTCGCTTGATTACTCAACTGGTAATACGCTGGCTAACAGCAGCAGATAACTTCAGGATTAGCCACTGTAGGGCAGTTTTCATTTTATAGACTTGAGTTAGGAGAAAAGTAGAAGAGTGGGAGCCTGCATAGGGGAGGGCAGTTGATAGCTAAATACTGCGATACTCCAGTTCTACTAAATATCAGAGTGTATTATTTTTAGGTGGGAATTTTACTCAAACTCAACTTTAGCCGGCCAATGACTGTTTGTCATGATATGCATGGTGTAATTGACATTACCTCAGGACAACAGGCATCATTTTATAACAGGCCTGAGAAACTAGAGCAGACGTACCCAACCTGTGGCTCAGGGGCGGCATGGGACTCATCGGTTCAAAACTAGCGGTTCCCAGTGTGCTCCGTGTACTCTACAATCCACCCTTTCCATCTCTCCAGGCACTGCCACGATTGTTCCGTATCTCCAGACACTGCCATGATTGCTAATTTTTCTCTGGGGACCGAAAGTATTTTAGGCTTTTTTTTAAATGTCTGCTTACATCTGAACAGGTAACTTTTTGAAGGTATAGTAACCGAGCCAGTGGAGCTGGCTGATCAGACACACCTGAGCCAGGGCTTATACGACCAAACCACTGAAAAAGGTTTTGTCTTTTGTTTTCCCTCTCACACTCTATAGGGCGTCCGATATATCCTTGGATCTGCAGTTGTCACCTGATCACGTATTAATGTAATGCCAGTATATCAATATGACAAAAAAGTCAAAACCCTACGCGTCGTGTCAGTAAATCACGCATATCCATCTAATAGTTTTTGGAAGGGAAAAAAATCTAAAATTTAAGAATAGAGAGAAGTGGATAATGTATCAATATTATGTCTAGAGCTATGCTAACTAAAAAACAGACAGATTTATACCTGCCATCATTGCATAACTTGCATGGGTCGCTGGGAGAGACATCCAATCTATAGACAACATGTGTCTCCTGGGTTACCGACTACGCAATCTGAAATCTCAATTCAAAGATCACTAAGAACCAAACTCCTTGATATCTTCCAAGTACACAGCCTCTCAGCTCAAAGGGCAACAGTGACAGGTCAATACATAGATCCATATCTTATGGGCCACTCTTCTGTCACAACCAGAAGTGCCGTTTATCATCAGATGACATTCGCTTCTAATCTAGAGGCTGATCAACTGACTCTAAGATGGAGAAATTGCTTGTTCCGGGCCAAAAATTACACCGTACCCATTTTTAACCGTGTGATAGCAGCTAAAACTGAGAAGGGGAATATATGCAGCTCACCATGTTAAAGCAGAGAGGACGCAGCTACATATAAGTTCCAGGCTAGCCGACACAGTGAATGTCTGCTCAATATGCCACCCGAGATTAGGTATCAGAAGGTGCATGGTGTTTTGGTGGTTTTATTGCAGGTATTTTAAGTTTGATGAAGGCACAATAACCTTCAGCCCAAGACATAAAGTGACCTAAAAACGATCGTGATTTTGAGCCCATTTACCATCACCACTCATCATCAGACCAGCATGACAGCCCCCATCAAGCATTATCAACAAGAGCATCACCAAAAAGACCAAAGAGCTAGGCAAACAGGCTACAGCGCTTTGTACACCAAAAAAACCATCTTATGTCCGTTACAAAGAACTTTCCCTTCATTTTATACAATCCATCACCGAATTTCAATGTTTTATTAATCAAGCCGCAGGCTAAAATGAATCAAAGTGGCTGTAAACCAAAAGTGGGCGAGGCTCTCAGTCAAAATAACAAACTCTGCTCTCCAGTTGGCTTTCGTTTTAAACAATTATAGGTGCTGATTACAGAAGGCCAAGTGCTGTCTACAGATCTACGCTCATTTTAAGAGTTTTTATTTTGGCAGCACAGTTAGTCTGGATTCCGAGAGAACGGTACCATTAGATATTGCGCTGAAACAGTGAATAATACTGGCTGTCACCACGCTATTAGCTGACCAATCACTGCTGACTTAGTCAAACTATAGATGTTTTCGCGTGATCGGGTTTTGCAGTCTGAAGCGATTTCAGACGCATTTTCAGTTTCACTGCTCCAAAGTGCGCCTGAAAAGTGCTTTTTACGAATCATATTCCTCGGCAGCGTCTGTAAGTGAATCAAGCGCACAGAATTCTTCGCTTGAACAAGTAGACATGCTGGTTTACACAGTGTCAAGACTATCAAAATGTCGAGGCTAGCTACCAATCGAGGCTAGCTATCGATCGAAATGGCTGTATCCTTATCTAATACAAGATTAATGGATCATAACTGCGTGACAGTAACTACCCTTTGTTATGATAGTAGAGCCCCTAAGAATCCTCATGAGAGCCTTTAAGCCAGTTAATTTTACTCCACCATTGGTGGTTCAGTCAATCAATATGTCAAATGATTGACCTTATCACTGAAAATTTATAGGCAAAGATCAGAAATTATTCTACATACACTTACGCTCTTTCCAATGGATAGCATGGCCTCTTCTAACAAAAGAACCGATGACCGTTCTACAATAAAGAGCATTGAACAGCTACCAAGTACCAAAGCGCATTCCTCATTGACAACCTATAAAAACCTGAAGTTTTCAGGAAAATTATGAGCATCATGAGGATGAGGGTATGGTATAAAATCGGGGAGAGCACACTGTTAAAATCACTCCCAACTTATACTTCTCCTGGTGAACAGTAATACCTAAACTGTTCTCGCAAAGGTAAGTGAACTTTCACTCACTACTTCTGATATTCTTTGAGTGCATTACCATCTGTTGTCTACTCAATAATCCTTCTTATTCTTTCTGAAGCTGGGAAAGATGATTAATTCACTAATAGTTGCATCATGCAGCTTAAAAATATACTCTGCCTTCTTAATGTCTCTGTAAAACACTGCGTGCCAGCTCATCTAGTTGTAACTATCACATTGAACCTTTTTGTTTTCGCTAGACTTGATCGCAATCTTAGGCTGACTAGCGTAGATTAAAAGAATGATCTATTGACCCAATGTGGCTAAAAGTGGGCCATGGCCATTTATGGAATCGGGCTGGCAGTTCCTCGGTCACAGAGGCAATTGCACCTAGGAGCTGTTTGTTGAATGAATGTCTGAATGAGGAGCTGATTACATTACATCACAAACTAATGATCGAGCTCTGTACAGTAATGGGAGTGTCTTGTTTATGTTTTTGAGGCGAGAAGCAGACTGTCGTGAGAGATTTGGAATAAGTGGATGTTCTCAATACTGATGGGGTGAGACTAGCTTCACAGAGCTGTATAGTTTGGCCTCCATGTTATGTCTCATCAATAGTGGCAGTAATGAATGAAAAAGCTTGTTTATTCACAGATGGAGACAATGATGGAAAAGAAAAAGAGTTCCGCTTCTCAGCTTCTCTTCGGGCTGATCTCAGGACTAGCAGTGATCAGCTCCGTTATAGCCCTCACTATGCTATATGTCAACATGCAACAGCAACAGACAACTTTACAGAGCAGCATGTTACAGTTACAGGGAGAGATGCTTTCCCTAAAGGCAACACTAAGCGAGGTAAGGTTATGATGCTGCCTCTTTGGTCAATGAAAACAATGGAAGAACATGAAAACAGTAAGCTTTTGCCTATAGTTAAACACCATAAGGACCACTTGCCATGTGCTGCTTAAAACTGTGATCACGGAGGTATTTGAACTATTGGTTTATTATTTCTATGTTTGTAGCAAACTGGCACCAAAAAACTAAGAGTGAAGAGAGAACTTTATGAAGAAACAACTGATCCCAACAGTGGTGCTGGCACCGGTAGTGCTGGCAGTGGTGCTAGTGATGGTTCTGGCACCGGTAGTGCCAATAGTGGTGCTAGTGATGGTTCTGGCACAGATTCTGGTGAGGGTAATGCTAGTGATGGTTCTGGCACAGATTCTGGCGACGGTAGTGCTAGTGATGGTTCTGGCACAGGTAGTGCCAACAGTGGTTCTAGTGATGGTTCTGGCACAGATAGTTATGAGACAACAGAAACTACAAGCGGTGGCAGCGGCAGTTCCAGTTCCAGTAGTGAGAGTAGCTGTTCATGTCCTGCAGGGCCACCAGGACCTCCTGGGCCACCCGGACCACCGGGTGAGAAAGGAGAGAGAGGTTGGGGAGGTGAACCTGGTGCAACAGGATCAACAGGCGCGACAGGATGGGGAGAGACAGGTGCAACTGGTGCCACTGGTGTCCCAGGAGAAACAGGACCTAAGGGATGGAAGGGTGATGATGGAGTCACTGGACCCACTGGACCCGAAGGTGTCCCAGGAGAAAAAGGAGCGCCAGGATCTAAGGGATGGAAGGGTGATGACGGAGTCACTGGACCAACTGGTGCAACTGGACAAACAGGACAAACTGGAGCTAAGGGATGGAAGGGAGATGATGGTGTCACTGGACCAACTGGTGCTACTGGACAAACAGGACAAACAGGAACTAAGGGATGGAAGGGTGATGATGGTGTCACTGGACCAACTGGTGCCACTGGACAAACAGGACAAACAGGAGCTAAGGGA
>Ga0224511_10002713_pt1 | contig 12156 bp, 9 predicted proteins | sample SF_May12_sed_USG_2_FD_169988 | JGI IMG/M metagenome (GOLD analysis project Ga0224511, IMG submission 169988) | Sediment microbial communities from San Francisco Bay, California, United States - SF_May12_sed_USGS_8_1 | ecosystem: Environmental > Aquatic > Marine > Sediment | place: USA... | reverse complement strand
TTTTTCTGAAATTGAGCTGAAAAAAACTTTAGGGTCGGCATGAAAAATTAGGGTCGGTCGGGTTAGTGGAAACAAACAACTTTTTTTTCTACGCCTTAAAGGCAAAAGAATTCAAATGTAAAGCCTAAAAACCTTTTATTTTAAGAAACTGTTCATAATAAACATTTTTATTATAAATAATAAAACCATGATCACAAAACTTCCAAAGGCAATCAATCCATTGAACTCTCCATTTGCAGTAAAAGGAACAACCACACAATATTTCATGCTGTAAAATAAATTTTAACTACAGAATAATACGTCTCACACCTTTCTGTTTATGTTTTGGACTAAATAATTTGATTCAAAAGTAATATCAACAGTGAGTGTCAAAACCAACATATCATGTTTGGGCTATAGCACTTACAGCATTGATTTGTAGGCCAAGGACCAACATACAATGTACTATAGAAGAAACTGTCAGAAAATCAACCAAATGTCTGCAAACAGCCATCAACAAGAAACTGTACAATATTATCAGCCTATAGGATACTGATAGCACCAATGTAATAAAAAAATAAAATTGTACATCATGTCTAATAAGAGATACTAGTTTTTATGATTTTAGTTTCACCTTCCGCTCATTGTTTACCCTCAATTAAACACATAAAATCCTTTTAAACAACAATCTGCACAAAAATGACTCCATTTACACAGACACATAACCAATACTAGAAAATGTTGCAGTTATTCAGATTTTTTAATAATTCCATTTTTTTCTTGTTGGACAGCAAATTTGTTCACAACATTAACCCAAGTTAATCCACTGACCAAAACAAGGCACAGCTAAGTTGACTTCGTCTCACTTTCAACAATGAAACATTTTATCATAAGAATGCTAAACAAACTTGACCAACATTGAAATAAAAGCGATAAGGGCTTATCAATAAAAGGGTATTAAAATATTTAAGTTTCTCTAGCACCAAAGACTCATTGGAAGGATTATGCCCACTTGACACCTGATGCAAGGGTCAAAGGTCACTATGGATGGAATATCATACTGCATGAACTATTAAATTCTGTCATAAATCTGTCCAAAATAAATTAAGGAATTAATTTTCATTTTTTTCATAATGATATCAATGCCAATGGTAAATCATTCCCATTGAAAAGGAATATATAAAGTTTGCCAAAAACAGTTTACATTTACCATAAACAGAACATAATATGATAGTTCAGCTTTCCAATCATACTGTTGTCATACATGTAGGTAAATAATATCACCCCTTCATTAGAAAATCAAGGATTCAATTTTCAGAGTCATTTAGCCCAATAAATGACCAATTTATAAGTCAAATAGCCACTGGCTAAATTCATGCAATTGAGGGATGTGGCTTGATTTGGTTTGAGTTCAGATTTGGGAAAGTTAAACTGAGCAGAAACCTGAAGTAATGAAGCAAGTCCAAATTGCCAGACATATACAGGCAATGAATATAGATGAGATAAAACATGGAAATTCATGTAAGGTACAGTGTTTATTTGTGTAATATATAGTCTATTTGGTAGCAAGATAACACTAGTATCAGTTGTATATAAAATATTATCTTCTATTTTTCAAAATGTATTAAAACATTAAAACATTTGCCAAAACTGAAAAAAAGAAAGAAACAAAATTAGTAAAACATAAAAAAGACAAATAACCCAATATAACAACAAAGTGAAAGCAGTTGCCATTGGATAATGAAAATAGCAATAACATCAACTGAATGTAAAGGTAAATACACAAATGAACAGATTAGATAAACATCAGCGTAACACCAAAGCCAAATATAAATAACAAAACATCAGAAAATGCAAAGAATGCAGATGCTCGAAAAACTAACAGAAGAAAATGCAAGTACACAATCATGGGTGGTGGGGTGGTTCTTCTGCCAAAAAAGACAAAACAGTGAGTAAATGATATGTCAGAGTGAGCTTTCAGGGCAACCAGGAGGTGGATTAATGGCCGTTCAGTGACAGAACAGCACAGGTGTGGTGACACTAGAGGTCACTGGACATTTGTCTTGCAATTAGCATACTGTGTAGTCATAAATATACAACCCTGTCCATATAACTGAATGTCCCCCACCCACTTCATTATACAGTTTATATAAAAAAGGTAAACAGTATTGCACATCTATGTGAAAACTGAAATCAGACGACTAATAATTTGCAGTTAATTGATAATGAAATTAAAGTAAACAACATTTATGTGGCAAAAATCTGCCTATTATGTACTCCTTCACTGGACCCCTCCAGGGTGCGGATATTAGACATTATATGGTAGGATGTTAGTACATGTGTATCTTTATGGTAGAAGTATGATGGGACAAAACTACTGGTATACAAACAAGGTAATAAAACCAGATAACAATGTTGAGGCAAACTGTTCAGATCTGGAAGACTTTTGTAAGGCTCCTAAAGCTGTATGTTGTTGTCATATGACTGACTCATAGTGTGTAGGAAAGTTCAAAAGGTATAGTGGTCATTTTAAAAGAATGCTGTAACTGTTTTTTTACCACACAGAATTTCCCTAAGGCAAAAAAAAGTTGTTTGTTTTTACTAACATCTCATAAAAAAATTAGGTATGGTAGGTCGGCAAAACATTTTTTTCCGTAACATTTTTTACTGAACAATCATTAGGCAATTCTAAATGTGAGAACACTCCAGCAAAGGTTTATACTAGCAACACACTTATTCATGTGGAACATAACAACATATAAATGTAAACTTAGAATAAGTAGGTTAGAGCGTGAAACTTGCCTTTCTTGTACCAAAAATCATATTTTTGCTCTAAAATTGTTGACAAACACCAAAAAAGAGTTTAGGGTCGTCACAAAAAGTAGGGTCGGTCGGTTAGTGAAAACAATCAATTTTTTTACGCCTAAGCAGTATCATTTGCCAAAATATGCAGGAGAAAGTCCCTAGGTGCATTCCAAGGTACTACAAGATTGCCTTTCAAATATTAATGAGAGTGCATAAATTAAGAGTTTGTACATATCACATCTACACCAAGATAATTATTGAGTGGGATGGCTGGGGTATGTTTGAGACTGATGGTAACCATCTCAGAATGATACAGAAAACAGTTATATTTTCGATACATAATTACAGGGGCTTATTTGACACTTAATTTAAATACCAAAACATAAGTAAAGAAAGCCCAAACATTGAAAAGATTCATGTTCGTATGTTACATCGTTATTCTGGTAGCTTAAAAATGAAATATTTCACATTCCAAATAAACAATATGCAAAGACGATGATGAAAACTGCAACATATGTGACAGAAGTTAACTGCTTCTTATACAACAGTGGTTGGGGTTCTAAAAAGATGTTTGTCAAAGAAATAACAGCTCAACCTTCTGCATGGTACATAAAACTTGCAGAAAGTGAATACCTGTTATAGTTTTATTTAAATTCTTAAATTTTACAATGTGATGAAATGCATGAATCAAATTTATTAGCTAAGAAGTATGTCATATAAAGTCTAAAGCATTTTCATGGTCCACGAAGTCACAGTAACCACATATTTCAAACGACTTATTTTACCACAAGAAGTTAATGGTAGCTATAAATTGACACTTTGTTGAGGTAATAAAACCCTTCACTTGATATGTTTAATTATTTTTATACACAGATTGAAAAATAATATGGCAAATAGCTGCGAAAACTAACAACCACTTAATTAGAGTAAAAGTTTGGTATATAAATACTACCTATTAACTACCTATAAATTTCAGAAGGAATAACACATTGGTTCATAATAGAAGAACATCCTTAGGATTGAACAGAAAGTTGCCAGATTAGAACAAGTAGCACAAATATGACCCCGGTATCTCTTTTTGCAGGACACTATTTTACAACGTTCAGTGACATTGAGAATAAAGAAAACTAAGATAATCCGTTTGGACACAGATTTGAAATAAGTAGCATCCTTTGGTTTAATCTTTTCACAAGTACCACTTAAAATATTCCATACAAGTAGTCGAATGAAAAATAATCAACCCAGTTACTTCTTTTGAACCATAATGAGAAGATACAGATCTAGGTCAAAATATTTGCACAAAAATCTGTGAAGAATAGGATGAATTTTTAATAAACCCTCATTATTCAAAAACCGCAGTCTTACAAAACATTTTCACACAATAAAATGTGGGTGTAATACTATATCTCCATCATTAGCGATGAAAACAGAATACTTACTGTAAGGCATGGAGCCTAATTTGCGTGAAAAATTGCTCAAATGACTTTACTTACATAGCCATAAAAATACCAACGACTTTAATGTAAACAAAACCATTCACTTAAGGCCATAAAACAAAATAAAACATCCCATACAGAATCAATGCTAGTTACTACAGTAATTGATTTGTTACATTCATCTGGCTCCATATATCACAAAACACTATTATTCTCCAAAAAACAATAAAAGCACTAAAAGGTAGCGATTGTCAACTGTCGCTCACAAATCCACGGTGACACTGTCACACACTCGTTAGCCACACCGAAACTTCACACGATCATGTTTACAATGAAAGGTGACAGTCTCATTCATAGCTACTCTCCACAAAGATGCTGTTTAAATGTAGAGAGTATTCATGTGTACATGTACACATAACTTTCTGACCTCCACTTATGGAGGGATTGAAGAGTTCCTGGGTAGAAAATAAGGGAGGTCACTCTATAACAGTGAGTCAATGGCTTTAATGTAACAGCCTCATCCAAATCAGATGATGCAAAGGGCGTAACGATAGAAGAAATAGCCACAGAAATTGGTATTGATTATCCACATTTGGTATCATTTTAGGGGGAATCTTCTGCATTGCAGCATCTGTCGCACCATGTATAGTTTTTCAAATGATGGGTATCTTTGAGAGAATAGTTCCTTTCATTGAGCATAAAATAAACACTTATGACAAGTAGTGTCCCCATATTGTTTTTATTGTAAATTTTTCCATGTTAAAACAAATCCTTAATATTGTGAGTTTATCCAAAACTTTTCATGAAATCACAACATTCCTAGAAGAGAAATATGTAAGTTTATATTATTTCAATACTGCAATTACGTATTTCAAATTATTTCACAATGTACATCTTTTAAATTGCAATTTGTTACTAATTTTACTCATTTTATTTGTACACTTTAAATACAATTAAAACAGCATCTGTGGTAATTCCACTTAAACAGTCGAGTTTCTTCATCAAATCATGTACTTCTATAAAATGTTTGCTTTAGAGGTGTATCAAGAATATGTTACTTTTCTTAAATTAACAGCATCTCAGTGTTAAAACTCTTTTTTAATTAGTAGTCAAGTTCTATGACTTATACAAAAACATAACAAAAGAACGCTTAATATTAATCACCAATTTAGCAAGTAGTATACATGATTTCTTATTATAAGATGTTCCTTTTCAAAACTTTCTGATATTTAAAACAAAATTTTAATAGTGGAGCCCCGAAATTGAAAACTCAGCATCAAATTTACACCATAAAATGAAATTGAAACTGGTAAGCTCTTATTGCAAGTTTACTTTCGGAATGGGTAATGCTATACCAGCTTGATTTTTTTATAACTTCTTTTTGGAAACAGGATACTTGTATCAAGTTTTATGGCAAAAAGTTTAACATTTGCGCATAAAGCATATTTGTTTTCAATAAAGCGTCAACATTAAAAGGAAACTATATGAATACATACACTTTCTTTTAGAATTTATTAGGGTATTTCATAAATATTCATGGAATATTCACAAGTTTAACCTTAGAATCATTTAATACATGTGTCATAAGATTTCAGTAAGTGTAAGCTTTACTAAACCACACTAGTAATACTTCTTAAAACTCAGTTTTTAATCAAGTAGTTTCAGGCAACATAACACTTTCCTGCATATATTTACATAACTCAAGCCCATACCAAGAAGTGGTGTAATTATGTAACAAAATATGAAATTGTTCAACCACATGGACCAGTATTGTCACGTCACTGTAATCCATGAATTATACAACCATACATCTTCGTACCAACAAGGGATGTATCATAGAACACAGATTTCTTGATAAACTTGGTGTGCTGTCACCTTATACTCAACATTACAGGATTTTCTTTCAAATTTTGTTTTAGGTTGAATATCAGAGGACTCATATATATTTCAAACAGAAATTGTTTATCACAAACATTCATAAGTAACATTTTCACTTAAAGAAGCTGACCTCCAGATGCTCAAAATGTTTTTTTTTTAAATAACGGTAAATACTGGTTATGTTATGTTCAGTGGAGAAATCTATTATTACTGACCCCTTAATTCAAATGAGAAAGTTGACAAAATCATTAGTAAAACATAGATTTTCTTTGCATAATCTACTGCGTTACTAATGCAGTAGCCATTATGTAAAGTAGGAATATCCCGATGGCAGAAAAGCGAATTGTCTGTTTTCAAAGCAAAAAAGTGAAAATATGTAGGTTTTAACCGTTATTTTGATTTCTAACAACTATTATATGTATTTGAAGAGATATTTTAAAATATTTGTAAAACTAATGATTTTCTAGTATATTCTGGAGGTCAGCTGCTTTAAAGAAGATTTGTTTCACTTCTTTATGATTGTCTATTTTTAACAGGGGAGGTAACTTAATAAATATTTAAAAGTATTACATGTAGTTGTGTGAACCTGGTTTGTAAACTTTGTACAATTCTTTTGTGTGTACAGGTAGACGTTTTCTTTAACCTAATTTTCTGAGTCCATGGACGATTATCTCTGAACAGACCATTTTGCTAGCTTTAATGTCCTACAACATGGAAAGACATGTCCATTGAGATGCTAGAATGTTTATGTGTCTGTCTGAACAAGCTAAACAAACCTTTGAATGTCTTAAGCTTTAGAACTAAACACAATAGCATTATAACACAAGTAGTTTTGTTTGTCAAAGATTTTCCAGTATTTTTAGGTCAACCATTTTATTACCTTGAGCAACTATAACTAGAATTATCACTTATTAGACAAAATAAAATATTACTGGAAGGATAAATGCCCCCACAGGCAACAGACATTTTTTGTTTTCAACAGAAACATTTAGTGATGGAGCATGACAACACATGTCAAGGCATTTCATGTGATTCCTTCATAGATCCATCTATAAAAGGGGTCGAGGTATAAGTAAAATGATTCATTGTATGAAAAATATCCATGTATAGTTCTTACCTCTTCAGTTTCTTCACACTGTACTTGATAGCGTACGCCATGTTGAAGATCGTGTCTTCGTCACGCTCAAACTTGGTAGCAATCTCCTTCTGGAAGAAAACCAGCATGGCTTCCATGTCCATGGAGAGAAGCTCGTGTTGACTGCACTGGAGAATTGCGATGCCCAGCCGGAATATCGCATCCATACCCTGCAATGACAAGCAATGAACTTAAAAACATTGCATGTTTATTTGTATGTAAACAGTAACTAGCTTGAAGAAGCAATGAACAAGTCACCAAATGTATGATATTTATTCAAATTTCATTAACCTGGTGGAAGCAACTATTTGTTGATTACTTTTTCCTAGCTGAAAATAGAGCCTGTCACAGTAATAAAGAATACGCTCACTGGCATAAATGATGCAAACTTGTTAATATAATCAGTTTACATGAACAATGTGATGCAACAATATGAATAGAAAAAAATGAAACAAAACTGTTTGTTCCCACCAAAAAATGTAGGGAGTTTTATACAGAAAATAAAAGTTTACTATTAGGTTTACTTCTGAAAATAAAATAAACCTTGACACTGCCTAGCTACATAGTTGCAATCATTGCTTGAGTAACATTATTGTCAATTATGATTTACCTCTGAGATAAAGAGGTCCATGACCCTGCAAGCGACAGAGAGCGGTACAACAGTAGCAAACAGCGTGAGGAACCAGGACGAGGCGTACATGGACGTGTGGAAACTCTGCGTCTGGAAGTGGGTGTACAGGTCCGGCAGCAGCTCCTGGAGATCAGACATGGCCAACATGAGGATCAAACAATTTTAATATTATAACTTACATAAAGGGCTAGGTTCACTAACTAGCAATTTCTGCCCTGCCAATTTGAAAAAAATCATTTGACAAAGAGCATTAAAATTTTACAATGATTACAAAATATAACTTATTTTCTGTAAATAAATGGATTTTTAAAACTCTAACAAGTTTCCTTTCCTGTTTCTTCTTTGTGTATATTAATAATAAGTCCTTAAAATCAGCATAGTGCATACTGTTTTCCTTGAGCAGGCACTATACTAGTCGGTCCCTAAAAAGCCAATTACTTTAAAAAATAAGGCTTTAATTGAATTTTTGAAAAATATTCATGCTTAAAACTTATACACATATGGAAAGGGAAAGTTTAAGAGAAGCTTCAGAGGGAAAGTCATGTATCTTCAGTCTTTAAGAACTGAACCTAAGATCTTTTTGAATAAGATAACAACACTCTTACCCCAAACCACATTGCTCTCTGTATCATTATCTTTATTATTCCTGATTTATGATGAAAAAATATTTTTAATCTTTGACAGACAAACCAAAATAAAGATCTTTATTGAAAAAAAATCAGCATGTAAATAGTTTTAGTCCTGATGTCATTAGAATCTATATTTCATGTATTCATGATGTTCAGTTGGCCCTACTTTGTACCTGTATGAGACACTCGAGCTTGTACATGCAGGTTCCCAGCTCTGCCATACTGGGGGTGAACAACTCGCGTAGCCGGAAATCCTGCATCAACTTCACCAGAACCGCAAACGCCTCCTCCTCGGGCATCTGAAAAGGAGGTGACTTTTAGTTTTCAGGGCAGGATATGTTTGGTTCATTATAGAATGATACTGTTAGTATATACCTTAAAGGGTTCTGTAAAAAGAAGAATTCTGCTTCATTATGAAAACTACTACTACACCGTTATTGATATTTCACACATGGATTATACACATTTCTTTTTAATCGTTTAATTGCTTAACTTTGAACAACACCCATAATAGAACACTGCCTTAAAAAACACACACAGTAAACCCCGTCACGTACCTGCATCAGTAGTAGGCCAACGATAAACCCACTGCCCTGACAGTACCCCACCTCACGATCATGCAGCGAGTAGGCCTGCAACACACACCGATTCAAACTTATAATGGTTATAGAGGCAATGTTTTGTATCCTTTCTTTTTATGTTTATTGCGTCCCTCCTACTTGTTTGAAATTTTACATATGTAACACAAGTCATAACACACTTAAAATGGTATAAAGGCACCATTTGATATATTTTCTCAAAACAATCTTTGTGTTCATTTCTTAAAATGTATTTTCTTACTACATGCTCGAAGTTTTACATACAATGTATGTATGCTATAAGTTGGTTGGTCACCATACTTTATTTGAAGAATAAGTACTTACATTTTAAAGAAGAAATGTCGAGTTACGCTTTATCTCAATATTGAACTGTAATAAGAAGCGTTTTTTAATCTTGAAATTTTGTCAATTGTGCAGGGAAATCTTGGAAGACACAATGGAAGTTCAAACGTCATTAATAAACATACTTTCATGACATGAAACAGGCTTTCTTGTCCCAGGCCATCTTTCTCTTTGAAGAAATCGTGCTCCGGAAATGTCCGTGCAATATCTCGCCGGATCATTTTCTCGCTGGGTGATTTCTGCCTCAGGTATTCCACATACATGTCCTTTATTGGGGAGGTGTTCACGTCTAATAATAGCTGCCAGGCCAGGCCTCGAAATGGATGGGGAATCCCCTTCCTGACTAGTTGCTAAAAATAGAAACATGATACTACTTTAATTGACTTAATTACAATTAAGATAACTCATATAATTTTTTATTATTTAAAACTTAAATTTTATTTAAACCTTCATATTACATATGGCCAAAGTATACATGTATGTGAAAGACTTGAGTAAACCAAAAGCTTTTATCTTTTAAAACCATCACCATTTTAAAGTGTTTTATAATTCCAGGAAAGCCTACAATTGCCATTAAATATAGAGCATTGTGCATTCACTAACATACTATTTATAATGTTTGCATGATTTTTATTCTGGTTTACATATAGTGGAGTTACATTTGAGCAAAGCCCTACATAACATGGTATAATGGTCTGTGATTTGACAGTGTTGTGACGCACCTTTATGAAAGCAGGTTTTTTCTTGGCGCTGGCCCAGTCGTTGACTAGCTTGCCCCAGATCTCCCACAGGTTGTTCTGACCATGGCCTGAAATACACATGTGTAGTGAAAAAGCAGAGTTACAAAATAAAAGACTTTATTTTTTTACAAATCAATGATGACTGTTAAAATCAAGTTCTTTGCAGACATAAATTTCTAAACAAATAACCAAAAGTTGTTTGTATAGCTTTAAAACCAGCAGTACAGACTACAGAGATCACTACCTCCATAAGAAACAGCTTATAATAACCTTTAACAGTTGTTTTTTTTTAGTTTGTTTGATTTAACATTGTTTTCAACAATGATTTAGGTTACATCATGTTGGTCAGCCCACCTAACAAGCCTTAATATTTTCCTAGGTTCACCAGTACTAGCTCTTTTATTTCTCACGCAACTGACAGCTTCCGTACATGAGTCAACAATGAAAATCAACTGAACAAAACTTTTGTGGCCACTACCCCATAATAAAATGGCTTTTAATAATCTTTAATCAGTTTCTCACCCAGAATGGAATGGTTTTGTAGGACAGCTTCAGTAAAACCTACCATGATCCTCGTCGGGGGTGTTGGATGAGACAGATATCTGGCTGGTGCCAGAGCCCTTCCGTGAGTGGCTGGCCACCGCGACCCCGGTAGTTGACCCCGCCCTGGAGTGACCCGGGGTCAGACACGACCTCTTGTCCGCCTCCAGCAGCCTGCAACACAACAATCGGAGATGAGCAAGACAATTCATATATGATTTCAAAGTAATGAGAATTACATTAAACTTGTCATGTCTTGGCCAAAGACTTTATTCTCCCTGAAAGAGAAAATATTTTACATGTCATGACACTAAAACCAAAACAATCAATGCCACATTCTACAACCATTTGTCTGTCCTATGTATCGAACATACTAATCCTCAAACCTTGTACCAAAAGTCTATTTCATGTATCACCACCACCAAAATTGTTTTAAGTACCACAACCAACACCAAAAGCGGATAATTAAAATCTCCAAAATCACAGTCTTCACTACCTATTCATGGCTAGTTGTTTCTTCTGCAGAAGGTAAAGCAACTCGGGACTATAGTTCCTATCCGAATACCGATTATCGACACACTCATCATCGTCACCGCTATCAGAGTCGGTAAACACATCGTCCTCCCCTGCACTTCCCCACGAACCAAGCCAACGTCGGAACATCGCAATGTCTTTATGGTTTTGCTTATATCCAAAACTTTAATTTTGTTAAAAAGTCACTTTTTTAATAATTTTCTCCTAAACAAAATGGCACAATGATCATATGTTATTCATGTAGACACAGTGTTACATCTGAGCTTTAATGAACATTTCTTAGATAGCAAAGTCCTTGACCGTACAATGTGAAAGGTTCCATCCAGGCAAATTATCCATGTCTCTGTGACGACTGACTACCAGATTAACAATTAAGTCTTTTTTTTACTTGTTCACAAATGAAATATGTGAGAAAGCAATCAGTCTTTTGTAAAATAGAGATTCAGTACAGGAGAACCCTGTAGCACTGGTAAGGTGGACTGACCACTGTGAAGGGGTGATTTGACCCCTGTGTTAGAAACAGTGAGAAATAATTCAAACCAACTGGCAACTAAATCTCTGTTTCAGCAAGGTGAAAGGCATTCTATCAACAATCAAACTATTCGAAGAAGCAAGCAGATCAATGTTGATTGATTTTATCATGAGAAAACATAACTTCAAGTATATCCAATAAAATATCATTGAAGTAAGCATCAAAATGAAAAACTAAAAACCACAACACATAGTTAAACTTTGCTTTGGTCTTCCAGCTAACTCTGACAACAATAAAACATCAAGAACAATGTTTTTCTCGTATCCACACATTTTCAACACTGTCCCTGTTTTCTTATCTATGACGATATTTGTGTCAAATATGTGATCAAACATTTCAACAATTTCTACACTTTAGAACAAGACAATCATTTATT
>Ga0224511_10002712_pt1 | contig 12157 bp, 5 predicted proteins | sample SF_May12_sed_USG_2_FD_169988 | JGI IMG/M metagenome (GOLD analysis project Ga0224511, IMG submission 169988) | Sediment microbial communities from San Francisco Bay, California, United States - SF_May12_sed_USGS_8_1 | ecosystem: Environmental > Aquatic > Marine > Sediment | place: USA... | reverse complement strand
ATGCCGTAACTGGCGAGAATACCAAGTATCTAGCCCGACAGCTTCATATAACTGAGAAAGCGTGCTATGAGAAAAAATACCAGAAAACAACGTTATTCATCGTCGTGTAGACCGTTGGTGACCAAACTTTTTTGAGAACTGGGACAACATTTCAAGTGAAACCCTCCAAGGACCGGTGTATCTTCACCCGTGAGTGCTGAATACTAGAAAAAGCAGTTACCAAATCAATTTAATCTGACCACGGCACTCCCCATTGCTGACATCTCAAAACTAGTTGGATGTTTTCCTGCAGTTGTGAGTTTAGTACCAGAATATACCTAACCTTCAAGGATAGCTCTAGGGACTAAGGTCGGCTCGTCGGTCGTGGGTACACTTGTGGTGTCAACTATATCTTATATGTATACTTTTTTCACTTTAAAGGCTGTAGAGATGGTTGTCCCTGTGCCAGCATACCATCATTCCTCTTTAATGGTGAACGGGGTCTGTGGCAATGACTCGGAGACCCTAAACATTCTTTGGAGAGACATAGAAACAGACGTAGAGGTGAAAATCATAATGGACTTTGTGAAAGAAGACAAAAATTTCACACTCTCGACAGTAGATGTGTTGTATACACTCCATAAATACAGTAAGTGCTCAGTCAGTATAGTTGGTGTTCTTACAGTTTGAAGCAGTTTGAAGCCCTCTATAAGAAGTTATTGGTAGATGGTTAGTCTGCAATTGCTATTGTGTACCCTGTTTTTTGTGTTCGTCCTTTGGGCCCTGAGGAAGCCTGACTTGTGCTTGTATTGATGTGTAGTGAGGGAGAGTTGCACATGTGTCAGTCTAACTGTAGCTCGTCAGGGATGGGCTTACATTAACGGGAAGATCTAGGTCAAGACTGTCGGAGGTCAATATCCAGGAGCTTTGGGGGCCTATTTACGCATCCACTGTATGGTTTGCGCGCTTGTGGGTTTTGAGAAACCGAGCAACCGAGTACCGGAGCGACTTTCGTGACAGACTGCTCAGGGGGTAACTGCGCATTTGACTCAGAATTTGCAAAGTTCGCAGTTAGGCTAGCCATTGAAAGAATGCAAGTGATTCAACAAAATAACTTCCAGAAACCTGATTCATGGTAGAAAAGCTCTCTTGTCAACTAAAATTTTGGGGAATAACCCGTCTAGGTTGGGAGATATTGTCTCGCAGAAATGTTTGCCTCCGGGTTATTTCCATACTATCCACACTCTACTCAAGGGTACGTTGACTCCTATTGTCCCAAATTTCAAAAGGCTTTGTCAATTCTAAACCCATAATCAGGGTGGAAACCCACTCTCTTAAAGCAATTCTCTTATAAGCAACTACTGATACGCATGCTTTTGACCAATCTTATCGCTCGTATTAAGCTGGATCCAATGCCGTCTGTAAGTTCGTTTCCATTCTCTGCCACACTTTTGCAGTTTGATCTGCCATTCACTTGTCGCTGTGCAGATTGAGAAAGTAGGTTCATTTTACTTTATGGACCCTAGTAGTTTTTATCAACTTACTGGGCTGATGACGCCCGTAACGGGAATGCTAAGCTTACGAATCCAGTGCAATTTGGCACCCTAGTAGACATAAACCCATCTCATTAACTTCCAGTATGTTTCGTTAATTTCACTGGGTGAAAACGCTTATAATTGTTTTTACAGATATTCACAATAATTCGAGTAGAAGTGACAACAGCTCACTGTTCTCTACTGCCCTGGATAGCTACTATCTATGCGAAAAAGGGCAAGACATTCAACTGCAGCATAATGTGGTGCTGACTACCAAGAATGTCCAGCTGCAGGGCTTCAGAACCGGCAGTGGTACAGACTTTACTGGTTCAGGTATGCAAAATTAATTGAAGGTTTTTAACACTATGATTCGATAACAGGTAGAATGTGACCAAGGAGGACAAATCCAAATATAGTTTGGTACTCTACACTTATAAATTACGCTCCTATGTCTAGCGCATGTTTCGCAGTACCAACCTACCAAAGGGTGAGCAATTCCAAATAATATCAGCTTTATCGTAACTATTTAGGAAGTCATACTCCACTATAAAAATGCGCGTAAATAACAATTAAGCAAATAATTTACCTCTGGCAGGCAAGTTTAATGTTAAAGGGGTTATGTCGTGGTCGAGGGTAGATGCACTTTCGGAGTTGTTTCCCATTCTTAAAGGGAGGCAACTCCTTTTTCATTGCAGGGATAGGAAGCGGCATTTTTCCCAAAACCGATATCGGTCACTCAAATAACTACGACCCGAATGACCCAAATAGAAGGAAAATGGAATATAATTACTAAAAGCTAGTAATCTAATGATCTTTTCTCCCTCATAACATCGAGTAGAACTCAAAATAATTGAACGTTATATTGGAGAAAACCAAAGCTATAAGAAGTGCTTTGCCGGATTTTTCCTAACCCTAAAAACGACCTCTATTTAGTACTAGGGAAACCCCGGCGCATTCGGGCCTCTATCCTTGCACAATAATGGCACTAACGCTTGCTGACAGAGGTGAAAAACTACACTCTGAAACCCCATTTCTATATTTGTGTTGAACATTTTCTCTGTTCAGACTTGTGTAACTGCAGGTCTAATATGCACCTGCAAGAGAATTTTTTGCAAACATCAGCACATAAGCCGAGAAATCAATGCAAACACCAACAGCTCTGTGTTAATTTCCTATCTCGAGAGCAATTCTGTTGCATCGACGGTCTGAAAAATGCTTCGCCAAGGGCTCTAAGTATGCGCCTTGGATGGGGCTATATCTAACCTTCCATTGGGGTTGGGTATGGGCCCATATGTTCATGGTAGGCTTCAGAATCTGAAGACAACTGAGTTGTATTTTAACATTGTCGCTTAGTCGTCACTTTTGCCGGACTTTCCAAGCCTGAGGCTTCTTGGAGCAATAAGAACTAGGATAAATGCGGCTCAGAATTTGTATCACGCCCTCTCCCTCTCCCGCTCCCGCTCCCGCTCCCGCTCCCGCTCCCTCTCCCTCTCGTTGTTCTCTCTCTCCAAGGCATCACAAACAAGCCTCCCACTGAGCCATCCCACTATTCTGTCAGATTTAAACAAATCTGTGTTTTGCAGTGAACAATTGCGAAGCACCGAAACCAAAACCAACCAGCGCAGTTGTTCCTATCGCGGTCGGTGCAGCGCTAGCTGCCATGGTTGTGATCGTTTTGATTGGATACTGTATCGGTAGAGCCAGAAGTAGGCCTGGATATCAACAAATGTCATAAGAAGGCAGATTCTTTTATATTTTATCCACAATGATTAAGTGTCAGTGTATAATGTGCCCTTTATATCCTGCTGGGGGATACTGCAGTGTAAACGTGCTGCTATGTGATGTGGGTCTAATCGATCAAATGCGGTGAAACACCGCTTAATTCCAGAAAAGAAAACAGTATCAGTCAAGATATTTTTCCACGGTGCTATAGTAACAGCTCTCATTATTCATTTTAGGCTTGTAAACTTCATCATTATTGTACCTTTAATACGATTAAATATCCGTATAACTTTATGTTTTAACATAAAACAATATACATGTAAAATAAAAGTGACGGTAAAAAATTATATGTTATAGATTGCCTACCTACATATATATTCACTAACTTGTGTGTTGCACACATCACATTTTACATAACAGCACCAGATATGTTTACAGTTACATCTCTGCTGTCTTGTGAATCGAAGAATATGGTAGCCCCGCCCGCAACACATCCAATCACAATTATTCTTGTAGTCATCTCCACATTTTCTACAAATAACATTTTAGGGCATGAAGAATCTACTAGCAAAATTGGATAGCCAAAAAATACCTAAACTTTCGGTGAGGGTTTTATAATGTCTTAACATTGCAGACCCGGCCCTCTGAAATTGTCTGCTGTATGTCTCTATTAGACAGCAGTTCCGTTTCCATGGACAAAAGTGAAACATGAACCTCTGGTTTGGAACACGGCCAAATTTGTCATTTATTTCAAAGGATTTCATATAAGTGGGGTCTTCCATCTTTAGTTCGCGCTTTGTTGCCTTAATCATTAAGCATTATTATCTTCATTAATTACACCACAATAAATTGTTAAACCGCCCGATAACATGGCTCTCCGGCTTGTGGCGGGTGTGGTGTGGGTGTGCCTCCTCAAACAGACTTCGACTGTTAGAATATCATAATCACTGATTTGAATGAATAATTATCATAGCGCATATTCAATTAAGTAACTATGCGAGCCCTGATACTTATTGATCACTCCTCGTATAACAAGACTTGTTTCTGTAACTAAACGATAACAAAACTAGACCTCAAGGTTAGAGCCCTGCCTACCTGCCCGTGGTACCCAGGGAACCTCTCTTTAAGTCTGGGTTACAGTAATCTGAAGAGAGTGTTGAGAAAACCAGACTGGTGTCCTTGAGAGCCCTTTTCTCGTGTTGAGCCGAATCCTTTTGTAGTTTGGTCTGAAAATCATACGCAGTGGCATACCGATGCTGCAACTCTACAAAGTAAAAATAGTAAATGGGATCCGGTCATTACTGTGTATCATGATGGACATTAAACGCCACAGTATTTTTCTTTTGAAGTGGTAAAATTTCTGTGAACCGGTGACATCGAAAAACCATTTACAAAGTCATAGGAATTTGCAGGAAAATTGACCCACTTTTTCAAGTTGGCCGCCTTGTAAGGCGAAACAGACAGTGCTATTAGACAAATGATCTTAAAGTTCCATCCAACAGGATGTTGCCTCTCTATTGAAACTTCCTTCTTTTGGCTATCTTTACATTTGAAACTTTGTACTGTTTACAAAGCCTAAGTAAGGGCAAATTCATCACTCAGTCGGCCATTTTGTCCCGTTTAGCGCGTGCTTTTTTAATATTTGGCACACCAGAGGCAAGATCGACATAGGGTTGGTATCCTAAACATAGATGGTTATGGCCACTAAAATCAGTGAGCTGTGTTGGCTCATTTAAAATGATCCCGCCTAGGCAGGCTAATTCAATAATTGTCCATTTTCCAAGACACACTTAGCTGCGACCAACCCGCGCTCTGTTTAGACAATCATAGCATACTCGCGCTCTGATAGGTCAATCCTGGTATTCCCAGACTTCGTTATTAGTCCATTTATGTCAATGTGTGGATGGTGTTTTACCAAAGGAGATCAAACTTTGGGGAGAGATGACAGATCAAATTGCTCGTCAATTGTCAAACTCGGGTGATGGAATTGTCTCCCTTGTTTCGCTAGTCAGCTTAAATTTGGCTTTATGGGTAACTATCCACCGAATCGTGTAATTATATGAAGAAGGGCCGAAGAGTACATTAAAATGTTACTACAAATTTTTATTAACCGATTTTGAGTAGGAACTGGTAAGTCAGGTAGCCCGGCACTGAAATGAAAGTTCTTTTCAGGCAGTTATCTATATCAAACTAGAGCCGAAACCTTCGCTTGCGTTAGGTAGATGCTGGCCTGGTTGGTGGTTTTTAATCGCCTTTCCGGGGTCTAGTTCTACTAAAAACGAATTTCTGACTTGTTCTTACGGATAAGAACAAACAATTTCAACTAAAACCTCTCCAAATTCGTCTGTGGTTATTCCGGCTATACCATAGCAACAAAGTTGCAGGTTTCCCATAGTTTAAAACCTGACTATGCCAAGGCCCAGCTCCATTGTTCCAGAGTACCCGCTGATTCAGTGTGATACAATGGCTACAAGGCTGAAAGGATGGTCCTGGGAGGTCAACCTATGCCATTTGTTTACACGCCACCTGCCGAAATTCGGCTAACCATAACGAGAAGGGAGAGGTGTATCTTTAACAACCATGGAGCGATCTTGACCCTAATTATCCACTGGTTGGGACTTCCATTACTTTCACCATGGTGTGCCGAAGCCACGCTAGCAATTTGGAGTGAGAGACAAGGCCCATACCAGAAAAACACCACGCCAGCAGTGAGGCTCCCGAACCTGCAATCCTTAGAATGCAGGTCCAAGTTTTTTACCAATAATTCTGAACTATCCTGGCCTCCCCTAAATTATTGTTACTGTTATTATTATAAAAATTAGTCAGGCAACGCTCCTCCTTACCCTGATACTTGTTGGACCGGTATAAGAGCTTGGCTAAATGTGAGGAGCTCATATTCACAACGATTGCCCACAGTGACTTGGATATAAACCAAGGCCCTCACAGTTGCAAGCCCAGCGATCTTGCAACAGAAGCATTCCGCTATCCCTTGCCTTCTTTAGCATGTACTCGTTAGTCGTTAGTTATACATTGTCATGGATTGAGTTCCGCAATAAATATGTAACGAAGTGTAAACCGCCTATCTGCAGCATTTGCTGTGTTTGAAACAGATTCTATCCTATAGTTTTAGGCTGTAATTGTATAGTGGATAAAGTACTGGGCTTTGATCAGAGGACCCCGGTTCAACTCTACGGCAAGTGAAACTTTTGCAACACCCTCATCGGTTTCGGATGCCGTCACTAAATTAAAGAGGTCCACCCATAAAGTTACCTTCTCCATGAGGCATGTGGAAAATCCCCTAATGACACCCCCTAAGATACCCTCGAGTTGAACACTCCATTGGCCAATATCTGCAAACCCCTGACACCGATCAGTGAGGGTTTTCAGTTCTTTCTTCCTAAACTATGAGGAATATTCTTAGCTGTCTACACAATCTGTTTTTCTGCGTGGATCATCTAGAAAATAAAATTAATGGACCCTGCTGCAGTCTGCTGTTGGTATGGGCTATCAAAACGTTTTAGGGGTTTACTTACTTTGAAAATAATGAAGAATTACCATCAAGTAAATAGAAATAAACTAAAGACACATTCAGACTAGACCGATTATCCGGTCGGTATGGTTCGGTATGATTCTGAGTAGGAAACTAGCCAATGCAATGTCTGATTGTCTTCCCGCGACCTTTTACATCGTAGTTTATCCGCATTACGGTTGGTCAAACATTGACCGATAAGATCACGGTATGTTGTTTGTGCGGAGTACCGCATTTCCGGTGTGACGTCTCTAAGTTACTACGGGTGTTCTTTGTTACGACGCCCCGGAAACGAGGCAAGATAAAAGGTCTGCGATGATTAGTTCTTGTCAAGTCACAGATTATTGGTCACTGCATTTGGTTGATTTTGATTGGCTAAAACTATACGAATCAGCGGTAGGTTTTGACTGATCGCCAAAGAGTCAAAATCTTACCGGTTGGCCCTTACCGGTGGGCTACCGATGAACAACTCGATTGGTAAGCCCTACCAACCTGATAATCCGTCTAGTCTGAATGCGGCTTAATTATTCCACCCTTTTCTATACTCTGAGATGCAGTGATATAATAACAACTGAGGTCAGCTTTGTGCGATGTTATCGGGTGATAAAACACCGAACATGACTGTGATTTTTATCAAACATAGAAATCTTGTTGCCGCAGAGGTTCAACGGTGCCTTTGTGGAATGCGATTGCTCAGAAAACATCAGTAAAGTCAATCAATCAATAGACAAATTATCATGCATGATCTTCTATAATCAGCTAGGTGACTTGGTGTTTGGACATACGTGGCCAGTGACCTGGCTATGATTGAAAATAGGGTCCAATATCTTACCAGGTGGACATAGAACATAGGCCTACATGCAGGTAACCACGGTGACAGATGTGAACTATATACTTTTTAATATGGACTTTAGGTCCGAGTGACATAATGGTATAATGAAAATTTAGAACTTTTCAATCTCCCATAGCTAACTCAGTTGACATTTCATTCCAACCTTGGTGAGAAATTTTATCATGCAGTCCACATGCACTGGCAATCCACATTTTAGCTAGCTCCTATATAACTATGAAATCCATAGTTTCAACTTTGATATATGGCACAGTTCTGCAGTGAGCAGAGGCGGATTGCGTCAATCCAGTGTTTAGTTTGTGACGCAGCTCGACATCCGTAGCTCTCCTTATTGAGACATGAGTAAACACTACAGTCACTCCACTTTCACAATTATTGTGAAGTTGCCGTGTTGATACTTGTTAGTTCACCAGTTATGATTTAGCATGAAGCACCATGAGCGAGTCAAAATCAGGGCTCCCCTTCAGAGTGAGACCCGTTTCTATTCATAGGATCTAGGACCCAACTTTGATATGGGATAAGAACCCGGGTCCTAATGATTGCAAGCCCAGCACTGAGCTATCCCATCACCCCTCTCAGTGAAGACACACAAGAAAAGTCAACTGCAACCATATTACTTCATTCAGTGATCCCGTTGTTTGGTGGTATACATAGCATATAATACAGTAAGCGCGTATCAAAACAACAAACTGAACACCCAGAAATCATTTAAAAAAATCGAGGCAGAGAATGAGATGGTGAGACGGCCTCTGGAAAGTTGACCATCATTTGTAAAACGGCCGAGAATCGTTACCTGTGGATATAGAAGAGGGAGCCTACACTCAACCATGGAAAGACAATGGCTGAAAATGATAGTGAAGCACAGATTCCACATAAAAAACCTTTTAATCAAACAATTCCGGCAAACTTTATAAAAAGCTTTGGATTTCTGCTGAGGTCTGTTATGCATGTTCATAAACACGCAGCCTTGGTTGTTATCACATTTGGCTGCATGTGCACAGCAACATTAGAACTCACCTTGAAGTATCTTTGGTTCATCTAAGTCCTTCCAGCATGTCCTCATTTCACATGATCCAGAGATTCCATGACAGCGACAGTTAGTTTTTACTGAATTCTCTACCACCTATGAAATAGTGAATGAGGAAATAAGGAAGGCAATGTGAAACCACCTCTCCCACGAGGCCATAACAATTAAGCCAGGTCATGAAAACCAGCCTTCAGACAGTATGCCTCTTTATTATTGTCGATAGTCTTGTTAATCTTATTATTATTATTTTTATTGGTATTCAGGTTGCTTAATATTATTAAAAACCATCAATGAACAACCGTGAGCCCTCCAGATAATCAGTGCATAAAAGCGTTCTATTTTTCGGTTAACCAGTCACTTGGCCATTCTATTCGGCAAAGCCTCTAAACTCGAAGATCTAATGTTTGGTTTGGAGCAGTACCTACTAGGTAGAAGCTAGAAATTATATAGTTGGGAGCTCAGACTCATTTCAGAAGGAGACCAGCAAAGCCATACGGGCTTAGTCATTATGATCTTTTGATCTGTCAAAGCGCCGAGCTATACCAAGACAAAATAATATGTAAGTGTAATGAAATGCTCTCACAGTAGATGCATTCGTATGCTGGGTTTTTCGTGACCGAAATGGATTTCTAAAAAATGTTCAAGAGCACGACCGAACAGCGCGATTTCAAAAAGATATTTTTCACTTTCGGTTGCGGTCCGCGACCGAAAGCACGTGAACAGAATTCCGTGACCGAAAGTAGGCATTAGCATAGTAGTTTAGACTAATGTCAAGGTTACCACAAAGAGACTTGATCACTACTTTGGGATAACGAATCGCGAAGGATTGTTCGGCTCTAACTGATGAGTTAAAGTTGAGAGAGGACAACTTTGATCCGATCGGAATCCATCCTAAACTCAACTGTGCTTCCTCATCGCGACCATGTGTTCATGATGTGTTCATGTGCTTGCAACCAAAATGTTTTCAAAAATTCCAGTTGTAAGGACGCGAATGCACCTATTAGGACCAACGATATGCTCTCCAAATAGCAAAAACATATTTTTCTCATTTAAAACTCTATTCTTGCATTTGAGTGGTCCTACAGGAAGCCCACAAACAGAGATTTCCCATCATTAAATAGCGAAATGCAAGAAGAATCCAATATAAATGGTTCTGGAACATAAAATCGAGCTAATTGAGGTTACACTGGCACTAACGCATAAACCTTCAGAGACCTTATCAATTCATCAAATGGTGGAGATTGGTTCTAGCGGATTTTTTCTGATTTTCAAACCCAAGCACTGATTGGAAATGTTGAAATTAATCCCTACTTTTCATAATTGCAATATGTCCAGCAGTGGATTGCGGATGGCTGGCAGTGATGATGACATGACAGTTTATATCTGATTTCAAAAATCAAATCATCGAAAACTGAGTAAATGCTATAGGATTAAGGCAAATCTCTGCCTATAATCGAGGTGTCAGTGGCTGATACCATCATAGTACTGAATTTTTGACATCCAGAAGATAAAATCACAGAATTAAATTTTGGAGGCTTGTCTGTGGTGACATAGAGATAGGACAACGTGGAGAGAGCAGGTGCATTAAAACACGACTAACGATAGCACAAAAAACTAATAATGAGCACAGGGGTGGACGATTCGAAATAATTTGGTAGCGGGATAATAGCTCATGGCTAGAGCGCTAGAACGTAAGATCCGGAGTTCAAGTCGTAGTTATGCTGAATGAAATTGTAAGAAAGAGCTCCTCACCTAATTCCTACCGCTCCAACAGGCCTCAGGCTTAGCCGATCAGTTGAATAGAATGGCCAAGTGCTGGAGTACAGAAAGAGACCCTTGTATACCGCAACAAGGTTGTTCAAGATATGAAAACTATGGCGGACTGCTGTTGTAGAGTTTCGAGTAGGCCTCGGTACCAAACATAATAAAGCCAAATGAATGTGGCAACTGCACATCCTAAGTAGGGTAAGTATAAGCCGTATACATACCTTACGTCCAGCGTGGGTGTTCTGTAAGTTCATTAAAGCATCTCGCTCCTTTCTACCCGCCTGTCTTGCCTCTATTCCGGATGATTTATACCTTGGAATTGCAAAAATTAGATAGCGTTAGATAACGGTTGTTCCCATAGCCCATAATGGCTGTGTGATGAATTAGCTGCAAGAGAGCCAGCTTGTACTGCATGGCAACATCTACAAGTGTGAATCAGATATTCTCCTTAGATATGATTATAATGTCGTCTGATTCGCTTCAAACTATTGATCGCGTTTAAGCAAATTTTGAACTCTGCTTAGCACTTAGGTTTCGCAGCAATTGTCTTGTTTTGTGTTACCCTTGATGGTCTATTTGCTTTGGGCAGACTAAAAAGAACCTGGAATTTCCATGGACCCTAATGTCGTGAAAATTTTGGTCTGATATCCATGTAAAATAAAATCATTGAATCAAAATAAATCTCATTTTAGGATACCTATCAATACCAATGGAAATTCAGATTACGTAGGTGGCGACGCCTGTCGTCCGAAGCCTTTAATTTAAAGAACTTCTTTTAACGATTGTTTTATTAAGGTATCCATGCGGGTCTGTTTATCCAAATTTCACTTCACATGACTATGTGATTAATTATCATATGAGTTGCACCTTTTGAATGGAGCATCCGTAAATCGTTCAGAGAAACGAAGACCGAACTTTAAATTTATTGTGCATCCACTCCATTGGAAGTCATCTATAGCTCCTGGACCGGGTCCCTGGCCAGCGCAGCTGCAGGATCTGTAATGACATGAGAAACATTGAGTGACCTTTCTTGCTAGATGACAATATATCTTACACCCTTCTGCATGGCTCTGTGGCATGCATGAGAATATTCAAGTATAATTTCGCCATAGTAGATGCATGGTGATAAAATTTTACAGTCCTGTACAGAACTTGTGTTACTCTGAGTTGTCGTTATGCGCAGTACGAAGGTCATTCAAAGACTAATGTCTGTTTTGCTTTGATATGAACAACTTTTCTTGGATTCAATCCAATGAGCACTAGACCTTCAAAGCGTCCACACCATTTGGGCTGAGTTTCACAGTCACAAAACTCTATTTTTCCCAGAATTACATATCCAAGATGACTTCTGTCACAGAAAAGAGTAAAACTCTACGCAAAGTTATATAATCTTGAATTTGTGGAAATGACAATGCTTCAGCAATAGAAGGTTTACCAAGACGTAAATAAAGATAGCACTCTTGATGTAGAAACATGAAAAAGATTTTAATTCTGTTTGGTATTTGCCTTAAAAACTTGCTTCTGTTTGACATTCTCACAGTTAGAGTAAAGTTGAGGAATATGCTAGGATTTAACATGAAGCATTGAAAGCTGCTTGCCAGGTTCAGTGCTGCGCATCATAGGTAGGCTTGTTCTCCAGTTAGAATTTATGTGATGAGTTTATGTTTTTTCCGTTGTTAGCGTAGGATGACTAGGACTTGAACCCAGTATCAAGATTACAATCTCAAGCCACATATCCTAATTATTTT
>Ga0224511_10002711_pt1 | contig 12158 bp, 3 predicted proteins | sample SF_May12_sed_USG_2_FD_169988 | JGI IMG/M metagenome (GOLD analysis project Ga0224511, IMG submission 169988) | Sediment microbial communities from San Francisco Bay, California, United States - SF_May12_sed_USGS_8_1 | ecosystem: Environmental > Aquatic > Marine > Sediment | place: USA... | reverse complement strand
TTATTTGTAAATAAACATCAACATCTGATGGTAAACCGAAAGTAGAAGGCTTCTACTTTCGGTTTGCCATTACCTGTTTATGAAATTTTTACAATTAATTATATTTCTAAATTGTTTATTGAATATATAAAGGTAACATTTTCTTGTATACTATAACCACTATATAAGCTTCTATTTTCAATACTTTTAACTGATCGGAAACTATGCATTTCTTGCATGTAAGTTTGAACACGTAATCAACAGTAATTTGTGTATGTATTAATTATAAAGGTCATATCCCGTATTGTTGTGCTATATTAGTACTACTGAAATATGTGTTATATAATAACAACATACCACAATATATTTAAAAGCTTAAAAGCGTGTCTTCTTATTTCACTGTTTGATGTTGTAAGTCATATGTTTGTGATAACACTAGGACCTTAACGAAAGTGTTCGTCTTATCGTAAACCTCGGGATGAAGAATATTAAAAAAAAAAGAGATTATTAAAATTCATCAAATTTTGGACTCATTTCCATTATCTTATAGCCTATTAATTTTCCTGTGGGAATAAAAATTGCTTGGGGTTAGCAAGCATAATGATTAAAATCCCAACTCATTATGATGTCTTCATAATGGCGGTGGGTATTGAAAAGCCATTTTCGAACTATTCACATAAATATAAACATAAACGAGATGTGTCACGATAAAGGTGGTTGGTATTGAAATGTAGAAAGGCAATATTTTACTGCAGTTATGTGAACGGTCAACTTTTTGTCCATTAAAATACCATTTTGAAAATTCCGATCAACAATCCCTACCCAATGGTATAAACATTTTAACACCGACCGGTAATTGGTTTGTGTGGTTATAAATTTAATGGATTGAATATAAAATAGTTCATTAACTTTAACATCGTTTGTTGTATTTCCTTGTTTATCAAAATGCTTTTGGATACAGTGCAATTTGATGTTATTATATACATATTATACGAGGGGTGTTCGGGAAGTTGTAGGGCTTTTGCTGTAGTTTGATAAATAAAAGGAATTGAAAAGAAAAAAACATTTTCACAGTGCGTCGTCGATCTTCCTTTATCAGTTGCCGAACTTTTTTTACTCCAGTTTTCACCACCGATGGCCGACCGCATCGTTTGTCCTCCTATTTCGACTTTTTTTGTTGGGAACATGTCGTGCCATTTAAATACTAGAAAATCTACAGCATTTCTATGTTGTACTAGATGCTTAAATCATTTTATACATCTCCGTCGGTGTCTTCTATTGCAGTCTTCGCGAATGGGATGAAAAACTGCAAGTCATTCGGTCTGGTGAAAACATTTTTATCTGCCAGACTGAAAAGGATTTGCCAGACCGAATAAAAACACCTATATCTTATTTCACTTTATTTATGCTACACAACTACTCGTAGTTTAGAAATTTAGAACATGACTTCAGTCATTCTAAGAAAAAAACTAAGTTTAAATACTTTTCCCCTGAGGCACGCCATTGTTTTTAAAAATTGACAATTTCATTTTGAAAGTGTACACAATTAGAATCATCATCATCAATGTCCTCTCCATCGCACAACTTTTTAATTTGTTTCTCAAAACTCAAGTTCACTGGACAGTGAACATCAACAGAAGGTGGTGGCCTTTTCGTTTTATATTGTTTAGCCTTTACTTATTTTACACTTTCAGTTTGTTTAAGTTTCTGCCCAGGTTAAGCATTTTCGTAATACTTAAGGAATAACATTTACTTTTTTATTAAGTATTCAATGGTTGATCACCCGGGAACTTTATAAACAGAAGTGACTAATCAGCTGTTTTCAAGCATTTCGATTCGATAATCTGACGCTGCTAAACCAATCAAATTCGTGGACACATCGCATTGTTATTATACCGGAAACACTGTTTGCACGGATAATTTTCGTACGCAAAATGACGGGAAAAAATGCCGGTCGGCCGGACCGATGACTTCCCAAAACTGCCGGACCGTAACAAATTTTGCCGGACATGACCGGCGGTCCGGCGCATTTCGCGAAGACTGCTATTGCTACACAAAACTTGATGATTGCCCTGGCTGCAACGTCGCCTATTGACGTCATTTTCTCTTGCTTTGTGTTAGTACCAGTGATGTTAAAGCCGTTGTTATTCAAACAATTGTAACGATTTACGAGTAGAATTTTCAGGAAATGTCGTTGACGTTTTATTTAACGCTCGTGCTTTTTCGTGAAGTTATCCATTGTAATTTAAGAAAAATATTATCAATTAAATATATCAGTACCATTATCTTAAATACGATAAAATCGGAGTGCTCCGGGTATGCGTTATGCAGTTCCTATAGAACCAAGTTTTGAGCGGTATTCGTCTATTCTTGTAAGTGAGCGTTATATTACATATTGAGCATATATTTAAATTACATTTCGTGAGATATGGATAAAAACGCACCATTAAGGAAAACAATAAAGCAAAACTTCTTAAACTTTCCGAACACCCCTCGTAAAATCATCATGAGACCACTAACCTTTATTCATTTCTGTGAGCTTGAAAGTTGTCAACTCCTACTAATGACTCGAATTTAATAAATTTCAAAAATGTGTGTTTGCCTTTAATGTTCTACATTGCGTTGTTGTAATGTAAGTGCAAGTGGCAGAGTTTTAGATACTAATTACATAAGTATAAAATTTCTAAAATGAGGTGGAACAACATTCCCCCAACTTGGATTGCCACATCGATCTCCGCTCATTAACTTGATTATTATTACGTGTATGTACTACATGTATATGGTGTTCCTATTTCTATGAAATGGTTTCTTTTCAGGTGTATAAGAACAATAGCAGGTTGATCATTGGCATGTCAATGTAGAAAACGAGTCCGGTTTTATTTACTATGTCATCTATTTCCAAATTGTAAGACCATGTTAGTGTTGGACACTGCAAGATGTTCACACTGTATATTGCTTTAATAAACAAATACATATCGGCATCGCTGACACCAATGTAAAAACTATCATGTAACTACAACTGTCCTGCAAACACGCGTAAGAAACAACCCAAGTCGTGGATCCGCTCCTGCAAGTTATCTGTCTTTTTGATCAAATAAAAATGTCATTCTGTCACCAGGTTTTATGACCTGGTATTTCTGTCACTTTTTTCAAGACAAGTAATAATTTGAAGCCATATACCGTAAGGCATTAAATGGCTTTGAGGAATTTTAGTGGCGAATACTTAAGCGTTGGTTAATGAAAGCATTAAAACTGAACTGAAGTGTACGGGCAATCATGTCATTTACAAAATAGCACCATTTGAGACAAACAACAAGTCGTTCCATAAACGTTGAAAAATCCGGTAAAATACATCATGCCATTCTAGTTTCAAAGACAAACATCTAGCAATCTGGTTCAGTATAATTTACTCATATATCTTCATTTTAAATCTATTGCTTAACCCTGTTGTTAACGTTTTTGTAACATCTATTCAATTTATATTGCTATATCTATATCTTGCGACCTGAAGTGTTTGCATTCTACTTTGAAACCATAATTAAACAGTAAATCTTACTTCCTTCTATATGAGAAACTGCCAAATATAATTATTCATTCATGTTAATATATAAGCAAAAAACTATTTTGTTGAAAAAAATGGCCTGCAAAATATGATTTTGTTTGTGAATGTTTCCATGCATGTACACTGAAAACGTAAATATATTGACTAGGACCTTTACAATCGATTGGCTCAGTGTTCAAGAGATTAACGCATCGGACATGTATTCCGGGTTTAGGTTACAAGGTAAGACATAGATGTTTTGTACGTTTCATTATCGGCTCTACGCCAGCTTTTATACCAAAACGAAGCATGTATGTATTTATCGTGTTATTGAGAGGGGATAGATACGGCTTACAGACGGACGGACAGTCAAACAAACAAACACGTGAACAGAAAATTCCCTATTATGGGTCAATGCAGTCACACGTCGCTCTTTGACAAGAACGTTTATTTGTACCCAACATATCGATATACAATTATGACATGCAAGATTTAGAAACACAAACGAGATGCAATAACGCAATATTTATTTTCTGTTACCAAGTTGTGAGTTGTAATAAGTGATTAATATTTGCATTAGATATTAACTTCTTAGATATTTTCGACTTTTTTTACTGACAACATTTAACGATTCGCTTAGGCTTTGATATTTGTTTTGTTAACTCTGTTATGATATTATGATTTTATAATAGTTTTCAACTGTGTTTATGCTATAGGCCACGTGGGTGTATTAGAAAATGCAACATTGAATGTAAAAAATAATGAGCCATTAGACATTAAAGCAATCAAATTATAAAGACAAGCACGCCGTTACCAACTGGTTAATGTGGTTTACCATTAGCTGTGGTTAGAGATTTTACATTTTATATTTTGAAATGGTTATCTAATTGACAAAACAGCTGCCTCCATTTAAATTAGTGATGGCGAGTTGGGCATACTTAGGTTAAAATTATTGGATTTTGAAGGGATAACATTATTTGTGCTAGTATATACAACAGTGCAACACGTGCACATGTTGTTATTTTCTTCTTTTGTTGTTATATTTGTAAACAACTTTCCAAACTTTCATTGAGAAAGCAGAGTAAACGCCATATACTCATTATGTTTATTCTTACATCATTGTATAAAATATGTGTTCATTAATAGTATGTATATTCTATTTATATTTCTTTTCAACGTATATGTTTTATATAGACATGTTTACTATTCTGCCATAATACGTATAAATGTATGTAAATATGCCTCATCGGTCTACGACCTTCTGGATGTTATGCAAATAAACTTTGAAAATAAACTATAGAAGATATCCTTGCTCACACTTCTAAATACAAATCGACTTCAAAATGGCAAGCTATTTTAATTCATTACTATAATAATTGCAATCACCGTTAGTAAGTCGAATATCGCGTTTGAGATATCCAACATCTCTTTAATGAAATAAAACTTAATTAATTTTACCAATTACGGCTGCTTATCCAACGCATTTCTTATGCACTCATAACAATACATAGTACAACAGCCGCAGAAATCACAAACCCCCATTTGATGAATGCCAATAATTTTCTTCTTACAAGTGAGATTTTAATGTCAATACACTTTTAGAAATTATAATTCAAAGACAACAGCAAATATACATGCATTGCGCATGCCAACTTCAAATTATAAATTAAAACATTAATCAAACCAAAAAATAGTGTTACCTTAAACAAAGTCTATAACAACAATGTCAATAACACGACAATGACAAATAGTATTTCTTTCTTATATCTTGCCAAGTTTGGTACAAATTGTTCTGGACTGTAAAGATATCATCTCATGTCAGCAATCCGTCTCAAATGATATGAATTTGCATGAAGTGTCTAGATGTGGTCCCTTAAAAAAGACATGGACAATTACGGGAGGTATTTTAAGACGAAACGGTACGGATCCTGTCAACATATTATATATATATAATTGTGTATCTATTAATAAAAATTATATACGCAATAACCAACAAAATATATATTTCAAGTAAATGTTACTTTTAGGCGCGCAAAGGCTTTCTTACGATTTCATTGCTACGAATCAAAATCCATTTTGCTTGATTTTAATTGCAGACTATTTTTTTTCTAGATTCTTGACAAAGTATTCGAAGATATAAATTCAATGATTATAAAAGGTCCAACAGTGCGAAATGACACGACAGAATATAACACTTTTCTGTGGATGTCTATGTAAAGTATTAAATAATCCACCTTATCAGACATTCATTTTGTAGTTATATGTTTCGGTCTTTTGGGATCATGGATTGTATGTTGTTTACATTTGGAAAAAAAGAGTTCCGATCATATGCTGGGGCGTCAATGGCGTGGTATCTTTTATTGCCATTGTTGAACAGCTTCATTAAAAGCGAGGCTGCTAGTTTCCACATGCATCATAGGACTTTTTTTCTCAGATTAATTTTACCAAACAATATTATTTTTCTTCGTCCTAGCTCTTTCCTATAATTTCATTTTACAGGCTACATGCCTTCGGTCACTATCGAACTCCGCATGCAGCGGAATTGAACCTTTAATGCAAAAAGGTCATTCACTAAAAGGGTTTCTATCTTATATTAATATACCAATATCCAACAGCCGGGCACAAGTAAATAATCAATAAATCAAATATTTTGTAAACAGTGCCGCTCTGATAAGTGATAACTCAGTAGATAGAGCCCGGTTCGCTCGTCCGGGAGTCAGGGGTTCTACTACAATGTACCAGCGATAGTTATTGATACAATAACAGTGTACCCAGTGTGGTGGTTTGTCGTCTCACACATTTGATTCTTAGTTACATATATATCTGTTAAAGTGAAATGAATTGCTAGTTGATATATTGAATCTGAACCTCTGATTATGAAATCCCCCGCTGTATTTACATAAATAGTTCATTCAATTAAATTCATTATAGAAATGGTGGATACGTATTAAAAACAGGGTTACAAAACCCCTAGGACATCATTTAAAATGCTTATTGGGTCTACATCCACTTAATTCGATTTATTTAGGGAAACGCGTTGTTGTTTGTATCGCTGCATAAAATCAGTCTGCTCAGAGCGTCTGGAGTGAGAACGTTTACGACCATATTGGTTGTAACCAAGAACAAAGGATTGTACGAAAAACACGGGTTTATAACTTAATGGTTTGTACGAAAAAGTCCAAAATATTAATTTCAAAAGATATAAATTCCTAATATTGGCTTCAGTTTAAACCCATCTGAATAACTGTAAGAAAAAAGTAGAATTAAGCACATATATCCTCACAAAACGCATTAGGTGTAGTTTTTGCTCCATCAGCTTACTGAAACAGAAGGTAGCGGTACGTTCGTCTGGCGGACTAACATGCTATTTTAGTCGAATACAATGTCTATTTAACCTCAAACTGACTTGAATCGTGTTTTTAGAAAACCGGAAAATAATCTGTAATTTAAAATTACATGTATAGTATCAGTTTAAAGGCCATAAACTGCTTAACTTTTAAAAGTTCCAGAAAGCAAATTGGAGGAATCACTAAAACAGACACATTATCACATTGCTGACCAATTTGCTAAACATTTTATGTCTTTATAGTAATTGCATAAAATACATGATATTTAATGTAAAAAGAATGTACGCATATTATCAGTTTAGAAATTCTTTTTTATCATGTAAGGAGCACAAAAGACCTGTTTGATTTTCAGCATCGTTTGATTGTGGCACTTTAAACACATTGCTTTACAATGACAATAGTAATTTGTAAGTTAAAGGACCGTGAGTGAACAAGATAAGTGACAGAGAAATTCGCACTTAAAGATGCCTCTGGACATCAAGAGTCCGGTTACATGATAACGTCGCCCCTTTCTACATCATTGTGTAGTTATATCTTTCTGGTCCTCAGGAAACACGGAATGTATGTTGTTTACCTTTGAAAATAGAGTTTCGCTCATGCGCTAGGGGGCGTCAGTGGTGTGGCATGTTTCATGAACAGCTTAAAAAAACCGAGGCTACTGTTTTTTTCATGCAGGCTATGCTTCCTGAGGGTTCTCTGTTTTTTTCAGTTGAATAAATATAAACAGGATGAGAAGATTAGCTTAATCGTATTTTTAAAGCAAAGTCACTATACACATTTATTAAATCATAAGAAATAAGAAAATAACGGCATGCTTTAAAACAATTATAAGGAGAGAAACCCAACTTAACTGCCACATTTATTATCTTTAAAATTTCGATATAGCAAAACCCTTCAAATAGATGTATTTACCTCATCAGGTTGACATTTTGACAAAATTGCACTTTGAAAATAGCATTTTAACATTATTATCAATTTTGAAAATGCAGCTGTGTTCGGTGTTTTTTCTAAATTGCTAGAAATAATGTAACTGTAACATTTCTCTTTGCTCAAACTTAATGCATGAACAATACGCATGATAATATGTATCAGCAGCACGTGTACCATAATACAGCCCTAGCTGAGTATTCAGGGTGGTTTAGGTAGTCTGCTGTACGCGAAACGTCACATGTTTCATTACTAAGTAATTAATATGTTAATATCAAACTAGTTCTATAACGATATCTGTAATGCAGAGGTATAGATGCTCGACCACGGAGATGATGACACAGGTTCAAATTCCCGGGACGGAAAGTACTTTTTTATTATATATTGTTTTAAATAAAAAAAAACGCGCGAAACATGCACGATCACTTGTTCTCCTAGAGGTTTATAACACTTGCTTGCGCACCTGCATATAATTTGTATTGCGTCAAAATATAGCAAACAATCAACATGTTGAAACGAAAATCGAGTGTTCCATTAAAATCTAATAAAAGAAGATGATTGTAATTATTGCAGCATATTTTAAAAAGAGCAGCATTCTACGTTTGTCGAACGCACGCTTGCTGCAACTATATTAAGAAAAATAATATTTTCAATATTCGTAAAGAGTTCAGACATGACAACAATAAAAAGGAAATGATTTTTTTTATTTCAGCCGGGATTGAACCCATTGTTTGGGTCGTAACTTTAACATGGACTGATATATTTTAAAATTGCTTGCCACATATGTAAACTTTGATGAGACTAAGGGTCGAACGTAAAAAAGTTTGATTCCTCAAAATGTGTTGTCAAGCTTAAAGATAACAGTTAAAAATTGGTCAAGATAATGTTTGTCCAGACTTCCCCGCTGTGAGTGGATGGATTTAAAAAAACTTGGTACAAATGTTAACATAAATCACACAGTTTCGAACTAAACAAATTCATTTATACCTTAAACGATGTGGGCATACTTAGTTGCAAATGGTCAACACTCTGACAAAATTGACTTTCCGGCTATATATTTCTTATTTATCGTACACCGCTTCATTCAAGCATAACAGTTTAACTTAACATAATATGTTTGAATAGGAGTAAAGTTCTAGAACAAATTATTTGTATTGTGATGTATATAAATCAATGTAAATTGTGACCCTCATTAGGACCTTGCACGACTTAATATAAAATCTCTCACACGAAGTCATTGTGGTTTCAGACAAGATGTGCAACCATGTGAAACCTTTTGCACTGAGAGAACACAATAACTATCCGGTCAATTTGGTCGATTTAAGCAAACTGTTAAGATAATGAAGTCATGTGTAAATATATACTATTGGGCCAAGCGGTTAAGGAGAAGTCGTTTGAAGATTTTCCATTATAATTCAAAGCAATCTTGTGACCCTGACCGCGTGACCTACATATCCCAACGCCCGGAACCGTTTTAACAACGGCTCAAAATAAATAAGTACACTGTTCACAATCGGAACCGGGTTTATCGTCATATTTTTTGCGTCTGTAGGTCTTCCATCTTAAGCCAACACATGTTCCTGAAAATCGTTATTCTCAACAAGTAATCAGTTTTAACAGATCATTTTTATTTAGATGTGGAAATGATCATTTTTTATTTAACTTATTATATGAAGTGATTTATGGGCAGGGTTTGTGCAGCCTTATAAAGGTGTTTATCGATTAAACCGTGTAACCATTCTGTGTTTTTGTTTTTGTACATGCCATTTTGTGATGATGCCCTTAAACTTGACATGTCTACATTGTTTACAACATTCTTTCTTTGAACATCTATTCATTTTATATTATTTAATTGAAAAGAAACTGTATCTAATAAGAATATTAAGTTTACATTTCTTTTAAATTCTCAGGTGTTTGCAGACGCTTAAAAAGAATAGTATAAAATCTTAAATAAGCTCTTGCAATTTGAAACCAAAATTGGTTTCTTCCTATAATTTAAAAGTAAGTCGTTTCATTTTTCAGAAGAACGTCTAGACAATATAGTTCATGCAATGACATAAGCCACTGTTCTTTGAATTTTGTTTTCCAAACCTGCCGTCCCTAATTTCGGCCGAAATGGGAAAACTAAAATTAAAAGTTTATTTATGTCAGTGTGTGTGTGTGTTGTTGTTGTTTTGGGACGGTCTTTCAACCCATTTTCATTTTCTTTTAGTACATATCTTTCGCACTTAAAAGAATAAGCTCCTTATTGAAGTTGCAAACAATTCTTCCACAGTCCATCTAGATGTTATGTCCTAAAGACATCCGATGTTTAAATTGATCTTTTTTTCGGTACATTTGGTCACACACATTAGAATTTGGTTGTTATTATCTTATTTCCTCTTTTACAACAAAAGGCCAAGAAGCCAGAAACCTATTAACAGTGGTCTTATGTCATAGTATGCACAACGCCGATGCACAGTCATAGAGGCATTAGGGCAACGCGAGGTATTGTAGGAATAATTGTATGGACAACGTAGCAACAAAGCATCAGTAGTACAGGGATGCGTTAGGGCAACACAAGTTATTGCAGGGATAAGTTTACGGACAGCGTAGCGACAAAGCATTAGTAGTACTGAGTAGTGTTGAGGATATTTAGCTGTCAAATTATTGTGTAACTGTTCCTAAATTATCTGAATTACTGAGGTAAGCCAAATTAAACACTTAGTTTTACATTGATATTGTTCTCAAACACATATTTAATTTTATCTTGATTTGTTTAGTTTGTGTCTATAAGCATATTTGATATTGATACCAATTGTCAGATAGTTTATTTATTACTCCAAATGCGGCCGTAAATGCATTTGAACACGCATGTATGCATGCACAGTAGGCAACTGACTATCAAGTTTGTTTGTCGTTTTTCCAACCGCCAAAACTAATAGCGACCTTACTGTTCATAGCTCATCAAAGGCATCTAGGGTTTGGTTGCATGGAAAGAATGAAGGGTACTGCATGCCAACCAATTTATTTGCTTAGAACTCTGGGCAAAAGCACGCTAAACAAACATATATCTTAATCTTGATTTTAGAGAATTTCATTACAATTACATTCATTTTACCGTTTTATTTGCCACTTTCACAAGCATGCACTAGGCAGTGTAGAAAATGACAGGGCAGAACATGTTATATAATTTAGACACAAAACCACAAGTAAATATTTCAATTTATAATACGCACATGTTTCAGTGGCGGATCCAGGATTTCTACCTGAGGGGGAGAGAAAATTCTTGAAAGTGTCGACGGTTTAAACATCAGGCAATTGTTATTAAAATTCAGCCATATTGTTAGTAACATTTAGAGGGGTGCGCCATCCCCCTGGATCCGCTAGTGTGTTTCATGAGAAATTTACAATCAATCCAATTCTATCTAGAAACGAGAAAGTACAAAAGTCTACTGTATTAATTTTTGACCTATCAAGTGTATTCTAAATGTTACCAAACCATTTATCCTCGTTTTCCTACTGGTGCTATCATTTCAGGCAATCGAATTGTCCAAATAACTTTACTCTCCATCTTATTTCGCGTGCTAACAGGATAAACTAGTTATGCAAATATCGCGAGGCATTCAAAGATATTGTCAATGTCAGAATATTTTCGTCAACGACCGGACTCTCGCGAATGGTATATTCAACGTCATTTGCTGTCAATGATATTTACTTCTATACTGAAAATTCCTGTTTTTTGTCGCAGGCTTTTTTCATAATCTGAGAAAAGGGAAACCCCTAAGAAAGCTTAGGTTGCATAGAGAAAAATAGCAGCCTCAGTTTTATTGAAGCTATCCATTAATGGTAACTGGCGAATACCGCAACATCGACTGAGCAAAACTCTTGAATGTAAAAGTTAATTCTAGTACGCGACAACTTTTTTATTTGAAACATATAAAGATTAGTACTTTCTTTACAATGACGTTCATAACTCTTGCCATGCTCTGGTGCAATTAAATGTGACATTTTCCCCCTGTGTATACCCAATGCGTCCCGGTAATTTGAAGCCGGTGGACCCGGATGAATCGGGAAGATTCCTAAAGCCTGGTTTGCAATGTCCCGGTATACAGCCCGTGTGCGTGCCGGTTAGGTCGCCAATACTGTGCCAAACTGTATTTCGACAGGCGCAAGTCGGGGCTACGTCAAATCCCCTCCGTGACAATTCGTGACCCATTCTTTCTTTAAGAATATTTGAAATCCTCCGAAGATATATAAATAAAACTTCCTTTTAAAAGGAATGGCTTGCCATGTTGTGAAGATTAGCCAGGCTCTGAGAAAATCACCCTCAAGTGAAAAAGAAGTATATGAATATTTTGATACTTACGATATCTTTTTGTTCT
>Ga0224511_10002710_pt1 | contig 12159 bp, 7 predicted proteins | sample SF_May12_sed_USG_2_FD_169988 | JGI IMG/M metagenome (GOLD analysis project Ga0224511, IMG submission 169988) | Sediment microbial communities from San Francisco Bay, California, United States - SF_May12_sed_USGS_8_1 | ecosystem: Environmental > Aquatic > Marine > Sediment | place: USA... | reverse complement strand
AACACATGTACACAGGGTAGCATTCTCGACTTTAAGAGTTCTCTGCTCTTGTTACTATATTTAGATAGTGATTTCTTTGTTCCTAAAATAAACATGTCGCTTGGTGCAGAGGTCACAAAAGTTCACGAGTGGTTCTAACATGTAAAGCAGATTGAAAATTTGTGACAATGCCGTCTTTTGTGTTGAAAACTTGAAATTATTATCCAAAAATAATTGTGCCATATGTTCATTTGTTTTTATTTTTGCTCATTTTTTCTGACCATTAGGATGTGAAATCCCTCCTTTATGTCTGCTGTACATTGGTAATAATGATAACACTCACAACTGTATCTGATTTGTGCCTACTTTTATTGGCTCTTGCAAACAAACAAACATGGGTCAACTATCGACAGGTTCAAACTTGAAAAAAACGATCAAATTACAAATATTTGCTATGCCAGAGCCATATTGCATTAGATTAAATATTTAAACTCATAAAATGTTTCAAGCTCAAGTTTCAATGATTCTTACTATGTTTCAAATGCAGGTAATAAAGTATTTGTATAATTGAGTCCCACTACCATTTTCAGGCCCTATTATAAACTTTTGTTACCACAAAGAAAAACACTGAACATTTCTACTAGGGAAAATAATCTCTGCCATTGTTTATATGACTTGTAATGGTGAATGACTGGGCTGTTTGATTGATCCATTAAACATTATTCATCATCTTACTACTCATCGTTGTTGATTTTTAACCAGTCAGGGATTTAATCATACCATACTGTCAGTTGGTGCTAGAATCGCCTTGAATATGTCATTAAGGTTTGTCTGCTAGAATTCAAACGTGCTTTACATGAATTAAACTATGTAAATGTGTTCTTATATTCTATGAAAAATCTTCCTACATACATTATGCACTATTAAACATAAAGTTTTGATTGCATTTAATTGTGGATTGTTTCACAGAATTTTCACAGATTTGCAGAAAGTATCAATTATTTAAAAAACACATTTACTTGCCTAAACTCTCTTATTCTTTTGTTAAATTCATTCCTTTGAGGATTTCATTGCAACTTATAATTGCAAGTGTTCTATAGAAAGTAGTGATGAAATTATGTGTTCAATTGACCTCTGCTCCAAGCTGACATCAGATGAAAATGTTGTCTGTAGCCTTGTCACGTTTGATTGAATTTTCCTGCACATTTTTGTACCCAACGAAAAACGTGCAATTGATAATGGTAAAGATCACTTGTTGATTGTTAATTTTGTTATAATTTTACACAAAATACTTGCCTTGATTCATCATCATTTTTTGTAGCGCATTTACTCTACAACTCCTGCATGGCAAGCCTTTGTCAGTGTCAAAATTTTAAAATGCATGGTGGCTTAGTGTCAAATAGAAAGAATATAGATGTTACATTGTAGGTTGGCAGATTTTTATTTCTTTACATGTCAAGTGAGGCACCAGTTTTTGAGAAGCATTTACTTTTTGTACTCAGCCATTTTTTTTCTACGATTCCAGTGTGACACGCAAAGCATGCTGCGGTCTTGGGGTCACCAGTTTTCATTTGCTCAGTTAAGTTGTTGTTTCTGTGTGCGTTTCATAATCATTGTCATTGATGTTGTTGTTTTTCACTGAGATATATACGAATATTGATCATTTTTATAGTTTTCTCACTGTTATTTGCTTCAGTGACCTTTTTGTGCAAGATTATGAATACACTATTTGATATTGTATTCATGTATGGTTCAAAACAGAGATGTGAAATAGTGTATATCTATTGCTGTAGTATATATGTATTTTTATTTAAATTATAATAGTGTGTTGATACCAAGGCGCGAAGAACTTGTGTTTGATTCAGATTTTTAAAGCATGTTCAGCTCTGTAAAAGGGAGCTTACTTAAAGTGTATGGAAGTATTTTAGTAAAGTTGAGGTTGTGTCCCTTTGAAGGGGAAAAAACTAGAGCAAATCAGTAAGGCTGTGAATTTGGTTTGGAATACAATAAAATGGATTCCACTTATTGACAAATATGGCATTTATGATTTTAATCTTTGATGTATTCCGACTGAGGTAAAGCCTTAATGTAATGCTAGAGTTTCCTGTCTTCCTCACTTAATGGCTGTAAAATTAACTTTGCTTTTTAAGTGTGTGTGCAAGTGTGTCCATTAACCAATTGTCATAATGATGAAAAGACGTAGTGCCAGAATTAGCAATGTAGTTATTAGCATAATAGATGAACATAAGGTATTATTTCTGAAACAGACACTGCTGACTGTAGACTATGAAATGATGTTCAAGTGACCATTTCCCCCATTAATGTTATAATATTGTGATTTTACCTTTCACTGGTCAATGTTAAGACTTTATTGTTAAAATTGAATACTCAATCAAAATCATTATTTCATTCTTCAACCATTGAAGTTTTTCATAATCATTGGTATGGTGCTTAGGCAGTTCCGCCTATTGTTTCAGTTCGCAGCCTGAATGAATTTTTTACTGTTATTTACTACCGCATTTTTAATATAAAAAAAAATGAAAAACTAAAAAAAATATCTGGCATGTTTTCTTTTGTTGGTATCAGATGTTAATAGCCTAAGTGTTTTATCAATGCCTTTTGTATCTCAGAAATATGCAACCAATGCCTATAATAAAAGAATCAGTGTTGTTCTGGTCTACTTGAAATGATGTATTTTATATAGTTGTAGTTCCTTGTCGAAACAGTGGATAAAAAGCTATTATTGGGACACTGTATTTCAATATTGGTTAAAGCGTGAAGGTTATGCTTTAGCCTCCAAGGTTATTTTGTTGTGTTTTTATGTGCCAGTTTTGAAGTACTTTGCAAGTTTGAAGTGTTCAGATGTCTTGCGTTCTCTTCATTTGCTTCTTTAACATTGTGGACCAATAACTATGTTGTTCATTGACTTGTTTTGCTCAAAATCAATAACTTCTGTTTCCATAACAAAACAAAACTGAATAGTTATGTTTTCCCTACACTTTCCTTAGTATGAAATGTTCGTTTTACAGTTGTCAGTTTGTTATTTTTTTCTGGAAAAAAAAGTGAAAAAGACACAAAAATAATATAAAGGTTGTCAAATTGTTAGATTTTGGTGCAAAGTGTTATCTTTTTATATTCATGTTAAGAAACTTTGTTAAAAGTTGTATTTAGACCAGTATTTTTTGTTTCTCAGTAAATAACCGATACATGACCGTATCACTGTATGTATTTTATCAGAAACACTCTATATTGGTCTGAACTTCGATTGTTGGTTGCCTTGGAGCAAGTTTCACGAAAGGGCAGAACTACTAGTTACCAGTTTTTATTAATCAATTGTTTATAGTTATGTTTGGATATATATTTGTACTGGTTGTAGTTTTTGTATATGTTGTTTATTGTGCATGGGTGTCGCTTTTTACAAACTTTGGAGCAGAACTATGAATGCTTTTGATATACTTTTTTCATGTCGGTCAGTATATTGTAAATTAACGAAATTTTCCAGCCTTAGTCTATCAACAATCATGTTGCAATATGCAATCGCTCTCATGTTATCTTGCCTGTTAATCAACTCATTCTCATTTCATTGAGTGGAAGGATACTAGGAACTGCGACTTATTTCAGCATATATGATCAGCTTTGCTTTAAATGTTGCTGCATAATGTTGGGGGCCTTCTTTTAGCATATATATTTGCTGCCAAAAGCTAACTTCAAAATACATGCAGAAATTATGAGGGCTAGTATCACTTTTTGTAAACTTAGAGGGAAATTTTAGATTATGGAATTGAAGTAGATCTAGAAAATTAATGACTGTCATCGTTTCTTGCTTTGAACTGCTTTCTTCATTCCACACATGTTAACAATTGTGTTCTTTATTTTTTGTGATTGGAAAATTAGTTTTAACCCATGTATTTTATTTACGAAGTTTGTTAATAGACATGTCTGTGTAACCATATTAAATGTTTTTTGTTGTTTATAGAATTTTATACAGTTATATAATGTGTGTTGTGTTCCATGGTTTCAAACTAACTAACTGGTGGCTAAGCTTTGATCCACTTTGGGGTTAAGTAGACCACAAATGTTCAGCTCAACTTTGTCAAACTGAGTCTGATTTCAATTATATCTGGGGGTTTTTAATTAAGAAAACATGTAAACATCATTCTTTCCTACAAAAAAGTCAATTGTGATTAATTCGTAACTGAAAAGTCAAATTTGACGGAACAACTTGAATGGGCTCTGTGAAGATGCTGGCATTTTGTAGATCAAACATACAGGCTGCCATTTAATTGGTCTGAATACTGTGTTGAGATTGATATTTTGTGTTTTTAATCTTTATATGTTAAAACAGTCTGTTGGTTTTGCTTCATATATGCTCCTGCATTTTGGAGTCTGTTTTTTTTTGTAGAAATGTAGATACATTAGTTGTTTAGTTTTCAGTCTTAGATTATTTATTTTGTTTGGTTTGTTATTTAGATGCCATTTGAAATGCCAGCGAATGTTGTATAGTCTTAGTTAGTCATGTGTTAGTTTTTATTGAACCTTGTTTTATTATATACAGAAAAAAAGCCAAAAAAAAGAGTTAGGAATCTTTAAAAATCTGCTGTTAACATGTAGTTTTTTGTTACAATAATCAGAATGGAAAGTCACATTATGTTTTAGGACAGCAATTGAATAATTCTATTATGAAGGTGAAATTTCACAAATTAAATTTGATTAATAATGATCGTATCAACATTTATTTAGTGCTATAACTGTTGTTACCAGTAGCCATATTTTTTTTGTTATTTTCAATGTTAATTTTTCATATCGAACACTATTGTTAAGTTTGTTTATTTTTGGACATTTTTTATTCCTCATCAGACAGTAATCTCAATGTGTACAAGTTTTCTTTGCTTGGATTTGTTATATGAAAAGAAACATTTTTGTTTACTTGTTATAGATCAACAAATTGGTTAACATTCCGTCGTCAGCTCAAACATATAATACAATTATTAAACTAATTAACACCAATTGTGTGAATGTTACTTGATGAAATAACTGTTAAAAGCAAAGCAAATGTATCACTTATTGAAATCCATAACATTAAAGCAGTTTTCTGTTTTTGTTGCAAGGTAACAAACTGTACAATATGGTAGAAGAGCATGGAATGAATTGTATAATAGAAATTCTTATAAAGAATGTTAAAAACATAATAAGGTAATTATTAATATAATTTGATTATTAAGTTATAATATATGATTATATTAATTATATAGTTAGTTTGTTCCTTTTTTCTGTGTTTTTGTGTTGTTACATATTTATTAGATTTTTAGTATAAAATGTCAAACAGATGCAATAATCTTTAAACAATGACAGTCTAATTGATCAACATATTCTGTGTAGATGGAACCGAACTGATTGCTTGGAATTTGTTGAATGGGGCAAGAAAGCTAACCTTGAATATCTCAAAATGTTTGACTTGTGTTGAGAAGGGTGGCATAGTTGTTTGGATGGTTTAAGGATATGGCTTTTACCTGTCCCTGTTAGATCTCATGATCACTGAATACTTCAGGCTTCACTTCATAGTTGAATCCTTCAGAACTTAGAATCAGGATTAACTGAAACTTTCATAATCATCTATTTCTCACGAACTATAACTGCCAGACTCCTTATTGGAACAGCATTTGGTCATTGTCATTTCCATTATAGTCATTTATTAGTATCAAAAAGAGCCTGAGGTATTTTGTATTCTATACAATCATGGCATTTGCACCGTTTAGTTGAAAATTTACCATGTAAAACCATCATTTTTCCCCATCATGTCATAATAAAGTGTTATTGTATCATCCAGTCACAACTTACTGTTTTGTTATTATGAGTGTACATGAATGGTATTAATAAAGTATTTTGTTTGCTTCATGTTTGTGTTTGTTGTTTTTGTACAACTTTTTACTGGAACTGCGGTTAGATCAGTCTGCACAGAACGGCTAATGCGCCGGGCAGGGGTTCAAGCCCCACCATGAGGGGCAAACTGTAATGATGGATTCAAGACCCCATGTCTGGGTTAGTTATCCCTCGCAGCCAATTAATGAGGAAGCAGTCGGTTTCTCATGGAGATAACGGGTCACATGGACTGATTGCCATAATAAGACTACCATTGTTGAAATGCATACACTAAAATGAACAAGAATGGATTTTGCATAAGGGTTAATTTGATGTTCTGCCTCATGTTAGGGTGACACCTCCCCTTTTGGTACGCAGTATTCAGGGTTATTCAGACGGTACGCAGAAATTTTGTTGCATCGTACGCAGACATTTTTTAAAAAAAGGTTCAATTTTCATTAAGAAAAACAACACAAGTGACATACGAAATCAAATAACTCTAAAAAAAATGCACGCTCACTTGGCTCGCGCTTTTTGGGGGTTAATTTAAGCATTTATAAACATTGATTTAGGGAGGTCAAAATATATAAAATCTAGCAAGCATACACATCAAAGCTAATGTTTTTAAGAATTATTGTACATGTACATAAATTATGCATGCCACATACTGTCATTTCATCTTCTTTATGTAAATGGAAACGCCCAAAATTATCGTTTTTTGTTGTTAAATGGTACGCAGTATGCGAGACCAAAAAATGGTGGTATGCAGTATGCAAGTCCAAAATAGGGGGGTACGCAGTATGCAAGGGGGAGGAAGTGTCGCCCTCATGTGTATGGGAAGACTGGATGCACAACTCTGTAAGTCCCCCAAATAATAAAGTTCTGGAGTTAAGCGAACTTTAGCAATACTTTTTTTAAGTAATTTGAAGACAAGTATAATTATACAATATATACAGACCCTTTTAACATTTTGTTAACTAATTGCATGATTAGACTTATGTATTGGTGTATTTCAATACAGTCAGTATAGAATAATTCTGTCATCTCATACTTGAAATGTTATTTTTTAGTGGTAGCTCTGTCCTTTTAAATGATATAGTTGAAATAATATATGGTAGATCTTAAGGAATAATAAAACAACATCATTTGTGACTAAAACATGTAAAAGAGAAACAAATCAAGATATTGAAGGGAGCTTACCTAATTACCTATTAAAGTGACCCGGTGGCCGTGCTTTAGTAACGTAGAGAAATAAGGCCGTGTTTGTTTCCCAAACAAGCATAACCGATTTGTCTTTTTCTCAGAAGTAAACAAAAAATATTTTATTGAAAAGTTGGTGTTATGTTTACTAATAGAATGCACTTCGTTTAATATCATAAATGACGAGAACATAAACACATGTATTTTTCTTATTAAAATACCGAAAAAATAATAAATTAGTTTCAGAACCATTATAAAATTGCCTTGAAATTTGTGCAACATTGATTGTTGAGTGCCTCTTTATTTTTCCGGGTCCAACTTGCATTCAATTCAAGATGAATAGACTGCGATGAATAGACTGCAATAGCTATATTTGAATTATTGTAATTTTCTACATGAAGAGTTATATTGGGCTTTAAATAAAACATTATTTTAAAGTAAAAAGACTTGAAACCTGTCTGTGAAAAATCGCCCTTTGAGTGAAATATTGTTGGTACTCAGTACCCGGTAATATCGCGGTACTAAACGATTACATGTACATGTATGTAGATACACCATGCTGGACTCTGACGAGATGTATGGCATACACCTTATGCAATCTTTGTTAAACTTCCTTGATTGTGGAGTGCAATCATTACTTGCAGATCATGGAACTATGGAACACCTGTCTAACACAGATCTGTTTTGGGGATTTTTTTATTTGGGGCTTGTCACTAATGCTATTTTGTTCACATTTCAGGTCACTGTGACCTTGAACTTTGACCTAGTGACCCCAAGACTAGTAAATGTTATCTAACCATGGGCAATATTCCTGTTAAGTACCATATGATGACCAACAGCCATTCCATTGACAAGTAATCAATTGGAAACAATTTTCAAAACTACATGTGTATAAAGCCATGATGGTGGACAGTTATTGGCTGACCTAAAATTATTGATGCAAAACAATTTTTACACATTATATTCCAATGACATATGATGACTGAGGGTCAATCTATTAATGAGTTACCTACCTGACTGACCTTTTTTGACCAGGGACATACTAGTTCTGTTAATAATAAGGGGGTATATTAAATGTTTAGGAGTCATTTAAAATGGGCCCAAATGGAAATAATTCTAATTTTTTAAAATAAATATAACATATTATGTGTATCTTAAATAAAGATCAAGTTGTGTTAATAATTCACCAAAGCCTAAAGCTATTCTGTTTCAGGATCTTTTGAGCTCTGCTGTAAAAATTGACTTAGAAAACTGCCAAAATAATGCAAAATGTCGAACACACCGCCCCTTCCTGAGCGTTTTGACAGTTTGGAACTAGGTTCCCTGCAGTTTGTTGTGCCTGCTGGTATAATGAGTGAGGCTGACTTCCAACCTAACTACATGGACAAGAAACAAACATGCGCTGAGAGTCCTACACCCACTGCCATGGAAGTTGAAACTCCAAACTTTTTCAGGGAGTCTTATAACACTTTGAATACATTTTACAGTAAAGAGGCTCTATGTGATGTTACAATCGAATGTGGATCCAAGTCATTTAAATGTCACCGTTTGATTCTTGCTATAGTTAGTGGCTACTTCAGATCCATGTTTCTTGGGACCATGTCAGAAAGCAAACAAGATGTAGTTAAAATTAAAGAGATTGATGAAAATGTTCTTGAGGACATGATACGATACGCTTACAGTGGGAAAATCCAAATCACAGTTGACAATGTCCAGAGTATTCTTTATGTTGCCTCGATTCTTCAAATAGAAGATGTTGCGAAGGCCTGCTCAGATTTCATGAAGGAGCATCTCAGCTCAGATAACTGTGTTCAGGTGCACACTTTTGCAATGCTCCACAACAGGGAGCAGCTGATCAACTCAAGTCAAAGCTTCATCACAGAGAATTTTCTAGACGTCTCAAAGACTACAGAGTTCTTATCAATGCCAGCAAACATCATTGAGTCGATTGTCGACTCAGACAGACTCAATGTTTCCAATGAGATTGAGGTGTTTGAGGCTGTGATGTCATGGATCAACCATGACCCAGAAGATAGAAAACAACACCTGACTAAGCTCATGTCAAAAATCAAAGTATGCCTTATAAAACAACTTGCTTTAAAAAAATTTTTTTTTTTAAATATCGAGACTGAATTTGTTAATTATAAAATACATGATTTAATAAAAAACTTAGTTAATTAAAATGAATATATATAATATGATGTATATAAATTTTGTAATTTTCATAAATATGAATGTGTAAGTTTAAAACTTAATCAATTTAAATCAAATTAACAGTTAACTTTGAGTGCTGTTATAAATGTGTTTCTATAAAGTACAGGAAATCTTAAGTTCAGACATCCGTTCCATTTACAGGTGCCTCTGATAGAGACGTCTTACCTGATGGAGAGAGTGGCCTCCAGCGAGCTTGTCAAGTCAGACTTGGGGTGTCGCGACATTCTTGATGAGGCCAAGTACTTCCACATGTACCAGGGCAATCTGGTTTCAGATATAAAACTCACAGAAAGGATGAGGCCCCGCAAAAGCTACTCAGGTGTGAACAAGAACTTTTTTAAATGAAGTTTTCAGTTTATTTTCAAGTTTTACAGCACTTTTGTAACACATAATAAATATACTACATGTTTTGTTCATAAATTAAGTTGAATAAATAACAGAATTTAAATAATTTTTATTATGTGTATATGAATTTAAATGAACATGTTTATTCTGCTTTTGTGTTTCCTTACAGAAAACATATTTTTCTTATGGTTATGTTTTTTATCTAATTTTATTTTATAAACCCTCCATGTTTATTTTGTGTTTTATTTCCATGATTTCAGGGGTGTTGTTCTGTGTTGGGGGCCGAGGTGCGTCCGGGGACCCGTACAAGACTATCGAGTGTTTCCACCCCATGAAGGACTGCTGGTTCCAGTTGCCTGAGATGTTCGTACGGCGTAGGCATGTCGGGGTCTGCTGCCTCAATGGTACTATAAACTCTTCAAAATACAGCACTGTATACAATATGAACAATGTGTGCTTGTTTTATCAAGTTTTAATACTTAAACAAAACAACAACAAATTAAATCCTTTGTTCCTTGCAAACTTTTTATATGGAATGCAGCTTAAAATATTCTTCTCTTTTATTTTAAAATAAAACATTTGAGTTTATATCACTATTTCTTTGCAAAAGCAATGTTAGCAAAAATTTAACTTAAACTTAAAAAAGCTCAACCACTTTTTGCTTTCTGCAGCATTAAAAACTGTTTAAATAAACATTATATCTCATCTATGGTTACAGACCAGATTTACGCGGTTGGCGGGCACAATGGGAGGCAGCACCTGGGCAGTGGTGAAGTGTTTGATCCTCATACAGCCACCTGGCGCAAGATTGCATCCATGCGTACACAGCGCACCGGGGTGTACGTGATTGTGTTCTCCTTTCTTTAATGGTTAAAATTTTGTTGGTCACAGTTTGACCAATGTGGTAATGCATAATTATAATGATGATACATTTATTTAATTCATATGAAAGGATACGTGTGATGTCAACATCAATTTTCTTTTGCTGGTCTGCAATAAAACAGTGATGAAAATTAAAGTAGTAATTTTTATAGTTGTACTATTTATGTATTTAAAAGCCATTGTATTTATAAGCAGTTACAATTCATTCATTTCATTCTTAAAGAGTAAAGTTTCTTTCAATTCTATTCCTGACTTCTATGAATCAATTTTCAACCGTGGAGACAAGTAAACACCATCATTGTCACATACTTTCATGGTAATATTCTCCACTATTATTGACAGTCGAGGTCTGGGACTGGCTGCTCTGGGAGGGGCCGTGTACGCCGTGGGTGGCCTGGACGACAAGCTGTGTTTCGACATCGTCGAGCGCTACGATCCCTCCTCCAACAACTGGACCCAGGTGGCCTCCATGACCTTGCCCCGCGGTGGTGTGGGCGTCGCAGCGCTCAGGGTGGGTTGATCTTGAATAATGAGCTCATTTCTCATTGCTTGAAACATATTTCATGCTTTACATGTGCCTATTCCGAGAGGCTTTAAAAAGAGACAGTTGTACTTTGCTGTTAATAGTTATGGTTATCCTACATTAATTAATTAAACAGAGTTTTAAAGATATCTCAGGTACTTCACAAATACGTGTAATGAGGAAAGTCATGCCAAAATCACTTTCTGACTACGTATTCTCATGAAGCAAGTTGTTCGTCAAAATGAAGTATTATTTAACTTGATGTCAATAGATTACTGCATTTGAACCAAATAACATCCTGTTTACCACCACCAGGGTCAGTTATACGCGATAGGAGGGAATGATGGCACCTCCTCCCTAGACAAGTGTGAGACGTACGACCCGTTTGTGAACAAGTGGAGCCCGATAGCCTGCATGAACAACAAGCGAGCCGGGGCAGGGGTAGGGGTCCTGGATGGCTACATCTACGCTGTCGGTAGGAGACTTGTGATTGGTACTACTAAATTCAGGGAAGAACTTGATAAGATGTTCATCCCACTTTATATTATAAACTATTATATGTTTGATTATTTGATTTTAAGCCATAATTTAATACTCTGACAATAGGACTGGTAATACCTCTGCGGAAGGTCCACATAAACAGTTTTTCTGGGTGTATCTGTACTTGCCTCCTTTCTCAGCAAGAGACTGACTGCTTCCTCACATGACTCAGGTGTGAGGAAGAACTAAACCAGGCAGTGTCAGGTCTAATATCAACCTAATATATCACAGAGAATGTTTGGCACTCCTGGCCTGGTTCAAACCTCTGTCCCAGTCTTTTATAATAATAATCAGTCTGCGAATTAGTCTATAAGTCCGAAGCCCGAGTCGAGTAAAAGGCCTGTCAGTCGATTAGAATTGCATGCAAGGTAGCCCGACCGGTCGATTCAAATTTTGAAGTGAAATTCTAAATAAAGAAATAATTTAACATAAAAACTGATTGTGGAGTTATGTGTTCGTAAGAAAACACAAGCAAGATTAAAATAAGTGCAAGTCAACTCATTTCTAATATGATTTGTATTAATTATGACCACAACAAAAAGTTTGGGCTATTAAAATTTCATTCGGGCTATAGAAAATTTAATGTAAATAGCCCTTCGGGCTATAGTCTAATATAT
>Ga0224511_10002709_pt1 | contig 12159 bp, 9 predicted proteins | sample SF_May12_sed_USG_2_FD_169988 | JGI IMG/M metagenome (GOLD analysis project Ga0224511, IMG submission 169988) | Sediment microbial communities from San Francisco Bay, California, United States - SF_May12_sed_USGS_8_1 | ecosystem: Environmental > Aquatic > Marine > Sediment | place: USA... | reverse complement strand
GTGACCAATTTTGAAACGTAGTAAAAATGTTGTTTAAGACAATTATCTAGACGAAGTTCGAATCTGGGTTATGTCTGTTTAATAACTAGGTCACAGTGTCAAAAAAAACAACCTTGTATACACTGTAGGCCACATTTGTGATTAAGTATGCTATATAATTCTAAGGTATAATAGTATATAATGTAATATTCCATAATACTAATACTGCATATATTTCGGACATGGTAATATACTTAAAACCCATTGCAGCCAAGTTTGAAGAAAATCACTCAATTGGTATAGGATGTATAGAGCGGACACGCCAATGGAGGTGGACGGACGGACCGACCGACCGACCGTCAGACGGACGTACGCGACAAAGCAAATCCATTATAGCCCCCCACATGATAAAAATGTGTGTAGGAGATATGAAGTGGACACGAAGTGTTACGGACGTAAAGACGGACGGGCACTGTAGATAAAACTAATAACGCTAGGGGCATAATTTAAGCACACTTCGTGGAAAAACACTAAATGATGTTACATGCAAAATATCAAAGCTCTATGTGATGTTTTTTGAGAATCACATGAAAGAGATATTTCGGTTGCCATGGCAATCACAGCTCTCCGCTGAATAGAATTACTTCAGCGATTGTGTAGAGCTTCATGCAAGGAACACGCGAAGTTTCATTCAATTTGGTCAAGTGGGTAAGAAGAAGATGTTTAAGCAAATGTTTGACGCACGCTGGACATTGAGCGTCCCAATAGCTCACGTTGACTTTTTTGGGTCAGGTGAGCTAAAATGGTTTAAAATGATTGGTAATTTTATTTTTCCTCTGTCTTCTAAAATGTACATAAATTATGTTCTATGCTGACGTTACATTATACATGTATTAAGCATTTTATGTTGACACGTGTTTTGTTTTCCGAAAAAGACTTGTTGCATTTACATTAAAAATACGTCTTTAATACAAAAACATAGATCCATAACGTTAACTTGGGGTTGTCTATGCGGCAAAGGTATGCCATTTTGACGCATAAAGGGTGTGCCGTTTATGCGTTGCATTTCAACGCATGAATGGATTTGAAGCCGTTTATGCGGCAGGCGCGTTATGCGGCGTCACAGTGCACTACGTGCAAGAGCATTGTACCTGGGACTGAGAAGGAATGGTGACGGATTGTTGGGGAAGGTGCGTTTATTTATTGACACACTTGGAGAATCATTCGGCGTCGGGACATACCGATTGTTAATTTGTGCTAGTGACCCATTGTGCAAGATACTGGAGCACCCACCACACATAACAAGCCATGTTCTTTAACGCAATTTTAGTTGGGCAAGCCAGAGATCCAACTCGCAATCCCTGCGTCGGATGTACAGTGTGTTGTAATACTAGGCCATGTCCCACCACTATGGTGACGGACAGACAACATGATAACTACCGGTATATAGGGCGCTTCCTCAGTACATCAGTAAATTGCATCATTCACAACTTACAGACAATAATGCACGGACGCTTTGAAATATTAGAAACTGAAAGCAAGAAAAGACAATAAACAACATAATCAATTTACTAACGTTTATTTTGTCATCTAGCCGACAAGACATTTTATACCAAGCAAAATCTATACACAGCGGCTAACAACAAATCATGAAACTAATGTAGCATCTAAACATTATCAAACAATATGTTGTTAGTTTTCATGAGGTCAGATCTTCTTATAGAAATGTTTATGCTTATAGATCTACATCAAAATCCACAAAAATTCAGAAGAGCACTTTTCGTTAAACATTTTGTTCTATTAAATACAATGTATTTGCTTTTATTTTTTTCTCAATACTGTGCGTAAATCACTTAGGTTACAGGAGCAACCAACCCTACCTAAAAGAAACAAACTATAAATTTAATTTTAAAGAGCACTTCCATTAGTCGAATGTTTAATTTTGGAGAATGTTTTTACTATAAGCAGTTGCATCCAAACATAGAATATGAAAAAAAATTATGTGCACTTTAGATCTAATTCATAATATACACAACAAATTGGACAACTTAAACTCAATTTGATAAAGTAGTTTTGTTCTGTATATGGCTATTTTAAGATCTTTGGAATAACTTGTTTTATAGTCATGTTATGTAACCTTAATTTTATTGGCAAACAATATTCACTCTAAAACTAACAGTTTGCAAAATCAATACATTCACAATAAATGCATAAACCAGAAAAAGTATTGCTATAAAAGAATGCATCCAAAATAAAGAATGTAACTTTTTGGTTGACGACTGAAAACTATCTACATAATATTTACAAACTTAAACTAACAATGTTTAAAGCATTCTACAACAATCATATGGCCTCTATATTTTATACTGAAAATATGTATCACAACAATATTATAATCACTAAAATTTTAAGTATTGTTCATTTCATTGTAAAGTAGATTTGCATATTAAACACAGTAATCAAACAGAAATTATAAAAATCTTAAATCAATAATAAACTGCACTTGTAAGTAAACAAAATACAAACTTTGGACCTTAATCAATAGCATATGGGCATTTTACATACATTGTAAATCTATCCAATACAGAATATAATACACACACCTATTGCTAATATAACTAGGTCACACCACAAACAACCTACAGTTTAAGTTAGATACTTAAGTATAGTAATTGACTAGTGGAAATTTGGAATGTTGACACAACAGTTGAATTTATATCTATGTGTTTTTTATGAAGAAGGCTACAGAATGGTTTTGTCATGATGAAAGACACTGATAAGTCAGAATGTCTCATAGTAAAATAGAGATCCGAGGTCAGCACTGTATGGAGTGTTCAACATTATGAGAGTACAGTCAATTTATAGGACACTCTGACAATCCTTTTGATATCTTAATTGGTCTAAAGTAGACTGTATCTCTATCAATAGAAAAACATTAAAATATAAAGCATTGTTTGATGGTGAAATTCTTTAAATAGTTTGCAAAGACGTTTCCCTTTCACTGCAATATTTCTTGAATGTTGATATGTAGCAACATTTTTTTCTTCAACTTTAGGATACTTTTTTTGTGGAATTAAATTGTTAAAAAGTATTTTTTTTAAAGATGAGGTTTTGATTGGACTACAACATTGTCAATAAACATGAAAGATGATGATAACAGCTATGGCAATAATAAAGACATCTTGTGGAGACATTTTATAAGATGACAAATATTTTGATATCAAGTACAGTTGATGTTAACAATGGCAAATTAATTTGGTATAACATGAAGAAAATGATGGTGATAATAAAATTATCTTAATGAAACATAAATCCGCACATGATATTGGAAAAATGTTTAATTTTACAACTTGAGACAATCGTGGCAGAATAAAGTGGCTTAGATCTAAGTTTTATTTATAAAAATATCTTTTGATTCATATAATCCCAAAACAAACAAGATTAAAAATGATTTCCTTTACAAAATTATTTAAAAAGCTATACACAGCATTAAATTGCGCTATTTTGACAAAGCTACTGGCCTTTCTACCGTTTGATTTCAATGGTTTTTTAATGAATAAATAAACATAATATTTCAATAAATATGTTTATGAATAGGTTTGATTTGCAATGAAATCATATTCTGAACTGGTCAATTTCTTGAGAAAAACTATATATCTGATTTTATATAAAAAAAGGCTTTAGTTAAAAATATAATCTATAGCTCATACTTCGCAAAGATGTCTGCAACATATGAAATTTATGTTCAAAGCTAAGCAATGTTAAGGAATGTTGTTAAAGTAATACCATAAACTTTATGACATCAAAATAATTATCCTAAGTACAACAGGATTATGAAGATATACTAGATAGAAATTGAGAATAATAGTTTTAGGTGGTAAAATGTAACTGCACCTAGTGGGGTTAAAATCTAGTGTGTAACATGTCTCTTTAGATGTAAAAACAGCCAGCAACCGAATGTTTTATGTTGGAAATGTGGTAAATGTCAGATACAACTAATTTACAGTGCAGTCCTACAACCTCCAGGGGTTGACATTATTTAGCAAACAATGGTTTATTACTGTGAACTCATTTTTATTTGTTGGACATTTAATTTCCTTAAATGTGAGAGTATTGCAATCCACGAATTCTAGATTACAACAAAATGTTTAAAAGGTACATTTTTCTTTGTAAAATAGAAAATCCATGATTTTAAGTGTTGATGTACATATGTATGTTTGGTGACTTCAGGCCACAACATTTTTATACCCACGAATTTAAATAATTTCACAGTACCTGTAGAAGTAGAATATTTAACAAAAAACTTTCTGTACATTAACTTGGCAAAATTATGCAGATTCTATCAGTTTTTTATGCATTTTAAAATAAAATTATATATTCATGACTTTAAGGATGCTACATCTTGAGAAAAGAAAACTGTTTGTAGATCTCCCACATACCCCTTACAAAAATTAACCATCTAGTACGAGACTGCTCCTTTCATTTTCAGAAAAGTTTGCAATTGAGATTAACAACTTAAAACTAGAACCTAACATTAACTTATGTACTGAATAGTACAATTGTGACCGCCAACCTTTTAAATACAACTTGTGTTTTAATTAGAGGTGTACAAGACTTAGTTTTAAACATGCGATATTTTATGGTACGGCAGCTTTGCACAACTCTTCAAAACATTTTCAATGGTTTTATGAGTCATAGTGTGAATAACGTTATAGTCGACTCACTGAATTACAATACAATCAATTACCTAAACAAACAATTGAAAAAATAGCAAGTTTAAGAAATAATGTATGTACTATAGTAATATTATTGCAAGGATATTAAAACAACAGTTTTGACTTTCAATGCATAGAAAATTCTCATCAAGGCATAAAACTGCAATAATATAAGGCTGTTATCAACTCTTACTGTGGGCCCGGGGTTGGGGCACAGCGCTCTTGTCTCTCTATGAGGGATCAGGATAATGCAGGAATGAATAATTATGAATGGAGAATTAATGTATTGACAGAAAACTTGAAATGATGTGTAATGATCCGACAAATGCGCAAAGTCATGTAACATCAACTGTAGCATGTGCGTGTATGCCAGCTATACACACATGATTTAGTCTCATGGGTGGCTTAAATGATGTTGCGTGTTATGGCGTTACGTGATTTCCCGCCCTTTGTTGGACCAAACGTCATTTCAAATGCCAGGACAGACGTGTCGGCGATCTGTCAAATGGTGAGGGGACACACACAATGTCAAACATTGACATGCACGGGCAATATCAGAGTTATTGCACTTCAGCCACTCCTTAGAAAATATAATGACTTCTCAAAAAGGTAGCTTCATCGTGATATTGAGGTTCTTGTTGATTTTGCATAAATATCCATGATAGATGTTTGTAATGTTAATGAGTTATAACCATGACTCAGGTTAAGAACAAAGGAAACATAAATAATGATAAGGTATACAATCATAGTCAAATATTTACATAATGGTATATGAATATATGAGGATCACATGTAATAGTACTGCAAACTGAAAATACCATTATATACACATATTGATGGTGGTCGGGTCAATGGTCAGTTACAAACTCAATAATGCTACACAAACTTCCAGTAACAAATTAATTAAAAAGTAAATCACACACAGAATAAATGAATAATAATAATAATGCAACTATAACATCGCAATAAACGTAAAAATAATAACCAAACGCTTTAGATGCATAATTCATAAGTAACTACTACTATCTCGAACTATTTTACACAATTTTGGCATTGAGATTAATATCAAAATTGAAAACACTTACTTCAGATAAACATATTTTAGCCAAAGCAAAGTAATTAATTCAAAGCCGGTGGCTTTAAGTTTGGTAATATTGATATCATCATTATGGTGCATAAAGTCAATAACTGAACAATGACAAGCAAACAGATATTGATTTTTTGCATCTATGTGACAACATCATATTAAACCAAATAAGAAAACATGCTAGTTATTCACAGTCACATTTTTACTGTATTGTTGCCATAATATAACATTTACAATAAAGTTCTACAATCATTGCTGACTAACACTAATATTGAAGGCAAAAAATACATGAACTTTGCACGTAGTGTAATTTTAGAATGTTTAAGGTAAAATATAAGCTTGTATGAAAGTATGTGGATCTTTGTAAAGACAAAAGTATAAAACTATATAAACAAGAGATCATCTTTCAGTACCGACATTATTTAATGATATATTTTGAGGTTTTGAATGCAATTTTGTATGAAATTATTACACTTTTATTTGGTTTATATACAGTTTTGCACTAAGTCCTTGAATAGTTTGTTTTCTTTTGCCCAAAAGAGCAGAACGTTTTAAACTGCCATAAAATATGTATACAACAAAAAATTCCACAATAATACAATCATTATCATATTTAAACATTATATAGATATATTTCAATATATAGCTATAAACAGGATTCATCTAATACTTTGAAATCATTATTGCTTTCATCACAAACTAACAAAGTCAGAGAAATAAAACAGTAAAGCTTTATATTTGGCTGTTCATTTAGAAAAAAGTGATTACAAAATATGTTATACCTTATTTTTTTATATTCCTATCTTTTCTTTCGTAACAAAAGAAGTACAATTTTTTTTAAAGACAGTAAGCGTGTAAACATCATTACTATCAAATGTTTGCAATCTTATACAAAAAATACAAGAATTTACATATTACGGTAAGTTATACAATGCACCCATAAAAACATGCATAGAAAAATCCACATGCATAATCAGATCAAGAAGTAAAGAATGTTTAGATCAAAGTTATAGCACAGGTAAAATGTATATCAGATCCATCTCAGATATTGAAATCATTTAAACAAGAAGTGTCTGCTTTTTGGTTTCAAAATTTGTTCTTAATTTGTTTAATAAAAAGTTCATAAAATAAAATTACAACATTTGAATATCCTTAAGAGCTAGTCTTAAAGATGCAATCATGCAATGTCACCTGTAAATGTAAGTACATAACAACACTATATGCTTATATTACATTGTTCAATATAAGACAATCGAATATCAGACAAGAATATGAGACAATGTATAATACAACCTAGATCAGCCACTTTGGGCTTATCGGCACGAGACAGCCGTGTCACCCACAACAGCCATCAATAATTCAATATACAACACAATGGTGCATGTTTATAATTCCCTCCTTTGATCTAAGTAATTGCTAATTAACAATTATCAACAACCATTTACTGTTATTGTTTTAACAATACACATGTATTTAGCAACAAACAAAAATTTACTGATGACTAAATACTTACTGTTTGTTGTTCCATCACTCCAAGGCTACAGTTTGCAGAATATCTTTTTAAACACTTGAAGAAGGAATGTACAGTAAGATGGGTATTACAGTACACAGTATTCATCATAACATATAAATCATATAAGTCATTCTCCTTGGAATATACAATGACAAGAGAAACAACAACCTCTCTGTGTTTCAAGACCTAACTTACTCAATATAAGACAAAGTGAACATTGTAATGACTAATGTACCTGGACTCAACATGACTAATGACAAAGGTGGCTGTAGGCAAGTCTCAGTAGGTGCCCAAACCTAAATTTTGTGTCCGAGACAAGAAGGCCTGCTCAGAAAATGTCCACAGAAGCAGGGAATCCCTGTTCCAACCATATTCATTTCATCCCAACAAATGTTTTTATTCCAATACAAACAATACCGTATTTGTCACATAAGATAAAGTCCGACCAAAAGAAGTACCTAGAGATCTACCCTGAAATCGGTGGAACCTCTACCCGGGCTGGCTGTGGCTACATGGTCATGTTCATGTTAAACTGATGGAATGACTGTTTGGAGCATCGGCGACGGTGCTGATACAGGCCACTGTGGGCGGAGAAAGCCTTCCCACACAGGTTACAGGAGTAGGGCTTCTCGCCTGTGTGTACCCGCTCGTGGGTGATGAGAGGCCCCTTCTGGGTGAAGGACTTGCCGCAGTAGTTGCAGCTGTAGTTACGAATGCCCAGGTGAGCCTGCTTGTGTGTGAACATGCTCGTGCCCTTGAGGATCTTGCCGCAGATGTTACACTTGACGTACCCGTTACCAATACTGATGCCGGTCGGGTGAATGACGCCCGGCGGGAGATTCTCATACTCCTTCCTTGGTCGTCCCCGCTTGAACGGCGTTAACTGTAAGGGCTGGCCGTCCGCAGACACGGAGTTGGTGGGTGATGTCATGTCGACGGCGCCAGACTGGTTCGCAAGACTGGTGGGTGAGGTGCTGGAGAGAATGGACGGGTTGTCGAGCCCGTGACCCGGGTCGTTCATGTACAGGAAGGAGTCCTTGCGTGGGCGGCCGCGCTTCCGGGGCACAAGGTCGTAGGGTCCCAGGTTGGCCCCGGCAGGTGCCATGCCGTTAGTGATACTGGATGGATCGCTGGGCAGACCTGGAACACACAGACAAACACATTACATTACAAGGACCAAATTCCATCCTGACTCCTGATAGAAACAATGAACTTTATCTAATAATATAACATTATATAAAATAATTATATAACACACATAACATTAATATCAAGAAAATTGTACTTTTGAAAATATGTAAGCCAACAAAGAAATACTTGGCTGAAATAAATTTTGATTGAAAGTTCATTGGAGATAGCAACATAACTAGTTATCTTTAATATGATACATGTACCAAACTGAAACATTGTAAATAACTCCCCAAAATCTTGATTAACAAAAATGTGGTAACATTCAGAAGATACAAAAACAGCACCAAGATAAACCACTAAACGCCAACTGTTTGCAAAGGCAGTAATACTAGACCAAATCCAAACCAAGACCAACACAACATGGCACCAAAACAACAACAGTACAAAACAGATAACAGAAATCAAATTACCCTGAATTCACTCGAAAAGTCAAACAACCATGAAATATTTTGTAAGATGCAAAATGTGAGAGATATAAAAACTGAACAATGAAATAAGAGAAGGAAATGAAACACTCACACATACAAGTCTGGGTTATAAACTGCTGGATGGCCAATAGCTCATGTAAATTTGAAGGCCACTCATGCACTCACAATGTTCATTAAGTAGAGGTCACCACAGGCAAAGGGAACAGGCATAGCATGGCAATATTGCAAGGGATGAAAACTTACCCATATCATAGCCTCACCAACAAACATGTCAGCCATCAATTATTAGAAAACCTTAAGGTAATAAATAAAACTTCCTTTGGTTAACAATGCATTGACTTTCAAGTTTCAATTGTAGACTCTTCTATTTATCTTTAACCAATATGCAGTTTTTATTGTAACAAATAATAAAATTAATTATGCTAACTTTGGTCAGTAAAAAACAAAGATAAATATGACATCTGTTGGAAATTCAATAGTAAGCTCATTTTCTGAAATATGCAAATGTACTAGACTCAATGTATTTAATGTTTTCAACCATCGATTACAATTATGTAAAAGGCAACTTGGAAATAACCACTATATAAAGTACACAAATTTTAAGTTTAATATACAAGCACTATTTTCGAACACAAGTATACTGCACTTTAAGATCTAATATAGGATCTGATCAACTTTATTCACACATGCTTTAGACCATATGGCTTAAACTCACATGAATTATTTTTGCTTTCATGTTTATCTACAGGAAACAACTGACAAGTGTGTCAGATATCAAATATATTTGTTTGCTAAGACCACTATTGAACTAAATTAAACAAAATGGTAACACTGCGCGAAGTAAAACAATACAATCCTTTTGAATAATAGCAAAAAAACACACAAGCTTTAAACTTAACTTTACATTTGTCTGACTGGTTTGTCCTTTCACATCCAGTTTTTTTACAATTTTAAATACACTATAGTTTCAACAGTTTTTTACCATGCTTCCTCCTTGACATAAGAACATATGGCCATTATCATTGTATAATTATACAAGTGTAATGTATGGAAAACAAAACAGCACGTGTATCAGTGCCAGTCAGTGGTGTTTGTTTTCATGGTAAACCAGTCCACTGCGTGCGGAGAAGGCCCGCTCACATCCCGGCTTGGAGCACCTGTACGGGCGTTCGCCGCTGTGCAGGCGTCTGTGTGTCTGGAGCACCTGTTTACCCGCGAACCTCCGACCACAGACAGAACACTCGTACGGTTTCACGCCCATGTGGGCCCGCAGGTGATAGTTGTACAGCATTTTGTTTCTTAGACTTTTCTGGCAATTTTGGCACCAAAACGCTGACCCTTTGCTCTGTGATGGCATAGTGTTTAAAGTTTGAGCTACTGCTACGTTCGGATTGTCATTAACAAATGGTGTAAAGCTGCCAAGCTCCAGTGTAGAGATTCCAACGCCGGCCACCCCTAAGGGCCCAGACATTAGACCGTGACAGTGAACATTAGAGGTAGGAGTGAGAAGCGAGGAAGCTGCGAGGTTACCTTGGTACAGCACGTTCTTCAGCTCGGCAGGAGACATTTCAGGCAGGGACTTGTGGAAGTCATGGTGGGCCAGATCGAGACCAGGAAACGCGATGCCACCCAGACTCGTGGGCTTCGAACGTGCCTCCATCTCTTCTGAAAGGTTAACATTTCAACATGAAACAATAAAATTATACTGTTTTATAAAGTACACACACATTTTGGTCTTGTGGCATTGAGGTCCAACCTCTATTTTGACCTTTGACCTCCAAGTCTGACTACACAATTTGAAGTAAAATTGATTTTTCTTGGTACACTTTGTTTGTGCCAAGTTATTTCACAATCTGTCTATTTATAGTCAAGTAGTGTTTGAAAAAACATTATTTTAAGCAAATTTGATATTTGACCTAATCAAAATAAGAAACTATGATGATGTTTTGCAATTGATTTTTGTATGTGACACTATGTCTTGTCATGGTCTACATTTGTTCTAAGTAATATTAAAATATGTCAATCCATCCTGATTCATGAAGTTACGGCCCTAACAAGCTAATTCTGGTTACAAAGACAGATGCACTCAAAAACATCGAACCAAAAAAGTGAGGCAATGTTAAGCTCACTGCAAGTAGGCTCGAGGAGAAACAAGCTAAAGGGCCAGTAACTGTTGATACTCACCATCCTGTGCTGTGTTGGAGTTATCTCCCTGTGAGTCATTGCTGCCTTCCCCATCCATCTCACCATCCGCCTCCTTTCCCTCCTCACCGGCCGCCCCGGCATCCTCCGACCGGTCATCACCCGACAGGTCCGTGTTGTTGTTCTCCATTTTGATGTTGTCGAGGTAACCTTCCCCGGCACCCTCCACATCACCACCTCTAGGGACATTGGCCATCACCGGGCCGTTACTATGGTTGCTGCCGAGACTCTGGGGTGAGGACATGTGGAAAGGATTGGGGGAACTGACAGGAGTGCTGCTGCCAGGCGATGGGATGGAATATGGACTCGGACGAAGTCGCGGTTTGGGCCGCCTGGACGGAGGCAACAGGTTACGGCTGCGTTGATATGTGAGGTCTTCATCATGTGACTCTGTTTTGATTTTACCTGCTGGGGAAAATAACATGTTTTTGTATGGGTTACACACTTTACTTATCTTTATATTATCATTTGTATAATCAAATAAGCTACAAAATTCATTATACCACATATACCACACAGCAGAATGTAGCATATAACTGTAATGCTTCACGTGTGCAAAACATATGAAATCACACTAAAATCAAACCATTTCAAAGGTACTATCTACCTCTAACAATAATTTTCATTCAACACAACAAAGGTTTGCTTGTTCACCACTCACTCATATCCTTGAATACTGAGCCAACCTGAGGGTAACTGAGTGCACATACTGAGCTAGTAAGGGACAACTGAAGTTATTTTTAGACAGTTGGACAGATAAACCATCACTCTAACAAAATGAGGCATGGAGCAGCATACCTGTACAAAACATTTGTGAAATTGATCAATTATAGTTTGTTACATCTTGCTCTGTGTGATTCTGTTGTGCAAACTGTGACTGTTTTTGGTACGAAACATTTTGTTGTTTTGCCCTTAAACTTGACCCTATCTGCTTTGTTTTCCTTTTGACATCTCATTAATTTATCTTTTCACAATCAAATAGTAGAAGTAAATAGTAAATATATTATTAAAAATTGAGCGTGTGTACGCACTCTTAAGGCAATG
>Ga0224511_10002708_pt1 | contig 12161 bp, 8 predicted proteins | sample SF_May12_sed_USG_2_FD_169988 | JGI IMG/M metagenome (GOLD analysis project Ga0224511, IMG submission 169988) | Sediment microbial communities from San Francisco Bay, California, United States - SF_May12_sed_USGS_8_1 | ecosystem: Environmental > Aquatic > Marine > Sediment | place: USA... | reverse complement strand
CAAAAAAGTGGTTTAGGCTCCGTAATAACTAGCAGGGGCCCATTTAAATGGTTAGAAACACTGAAACTGTGCCAGAAAGTTTTTATTTCAAACGGAAAATACGTTTTGAATAAAGTCTTCATAAATTACAGCAGTAATAATTTTTCCATGGTCAATATAGAGCAGCAGTCAGCAAATTGACCTACTGAATCTATTTGGCTCAGTGTTTCCTGGGCTGAATGAATAATGAAGTTTCTGCTGGTACGGCATGCCCCATAGAGAATGTTATGATTTGAAACTGAACTGACACATCATAATACTAGTCATTTTAACATATCTAATACCGAAACGGACTATAGGAACATTAGCACCAACCACAGTGAAGAGATAGCTTAGTGGATAGTATTGGGTCTTGGACAGCTGTTTTGTCATGGAGACAAAAATCATTTTAGTACCTACCTGTGTAGGTGAGGAAGGGACACGGCTAGACTCCAATGTCGATCTGTCAATGGAATCCTCTCTAGACAGGAGAGAATACGCCTGACCTCCAGATGCCCTTTGGACTGGATGGGACACTATAAGTTCCACCATGCCAGTAGCCTTCTTCAGTAAATCGGTGGCTTGCTTTAGACTCAAACCTAAAGCAGAAGCTGTGATTAGAATTCATAGAGACTAAAACTGGGCACTCTCAGAGACAGTAGTTAAAGTGTAAACTACATGGTGGGGGAACTGTTTTAAATTAGATGCAATCAGTACAGGCCTTGGCGAATCGAGTCGCGATAGAGCTGTGTACTTGGGTTGTGCCAAATAACGAAAAAAATTAAGCTATCGATGGGACTGAGATAATTTTTTCGGGTACTGATGTGTCTTTCAGGTCTTACCTTCTGTACTGCACCCGTTTATCGAGATTATTCTGTTTCCTGGCTGGATGGTACCTTCTCTATAAGCAGGTCCATCCCTAGCCAATGAGGCGACGGTACTGGCGCCGGCAAGTTTGATTCCGAGGCCTCGTTTTGGATCTTTCTGCAGGCTCACCACACTCATGCGTTTCTCGGGAGAATCAAGAGGAATGGCGTCAAATCGTGCTGTCAATGAATCTAAACAAGAAGAATGAACAAATCTTATGAGGGGTTGGTCAATTAACAAGACAGCAGAAACACATCCTTCTTACTAGACATTTTCATTGAAGTTTGGGGTAGCGGAAAAGCTCACTCGCTATTAGCGCTTGGATTGACCCTGGGTTTAAGCGCTAGTCATGTGTCATGGCCTCCTGCTGTCTACTGTCTACTGGTCCAACAAGCCTCGGTTTTAGGAAGTCCAAGCGTCTTAGTAGAACAATAAAAGCCGAGGCCCTTGTTTACAAAATGCTGCACAGATCAGAAAATCAGTCAAAAATGTTCAAGTTTGGTAGCAGGTTTATAGTATCTCACAGATGCAAAAGAAATGTAGCATGAGGTTACATATGAATGGAATAAACAGACCTCTCCATACGTTTTTCAATGTTCACCACAAATTGAATAGCCCACATGCATAGAGTTATCCTTTCCTGAGGATAACTCTATGCCCATGTGTATCTCACCTGACATGGTTTCTTCAACATTGGGCACGGGTAAATCATTCACAGAGCGAGGCTGTCTGGTCTCCTCCACCTCCTCCACATCCTGTTTAGGTTCTGGTGCATCATCAATAACGTTAATCTCCTTACGTCGGCTGCTATGCCTTCTGGGAAGGGTTTTCTCACGTGATCGAAGAATTGTCTCCTCATCATTTATTTGCTCGAAATCGCCAGTTTCGAACTGGTAAGAGTTCACATCGCTTACTTCCTGTATTACAAAACCACAATGTCACGAGACCCAAAATCACCTGTAACCACACCATCACCAACTTTCCAAAACCAACTGATTTGGTCAAGGGAATTCATGCAGAAACAAGGTGAAGATGAAACAGTGTAGTATTAGGGACATGGCATTCAGGCAGGGCCACCATACTAATGACCTGCCTAGAAGTCATGTCCCCAGACTAAAAGTATAGAAATTGAAGGTTGTCATACCGCTATTCTCACTCGTTTGGGAGTGGATCTAACCGAAGAGTGTCTTCGGGAGCTCCAACCACTTGAAAGCTAGGAGGGAAACATTAGTGATAAAAATATAATTAAAATAGCTAAAATAAGTGTTATTTATGATTTTAACAAATCTATATAAAGTACCAATCCCCGTGAAGTACTTGAGACGTTGACTCCGCTATTTTAACTGCTGTAGTCTTGGTTTTATTAAGTCTAAACCAAACGTGATACCATACTGGCAGAGACTGACAATTTCGCAATTGAAAAGTAATTTTTGTGTGTACTAAACGTCACTAATTCTCCATCACTTACCAAGTCCTCTTCAAGATAAAGAGGCTCGCCTTCATCAGAGTCGCCAATGTATGCCTCTTCATTGGTTCGCATCTGCCCACGAGACATCAGCTGTACCAGGAACAGATGGTGCCTCGTAGCCAACCAGATTAGGTATTTGTTCCTACAGGCAGTAAATTTGCAATCAGTAAAGCGCTACCTGATCCCTTGTTTGATTTCCAGTTTGGGAAAATTTTATATTTCGCAACACTTTTGTTGGCTTTGAATCATAAAATGAATAATTGAGGACCGCTCAAAGAATTACCTCCCCTACGAGGCACGTGACGCAAACAGACACTCCTCTAATGAGGAATGCTGGGGACCCAACACCCAGTAAGCCGATTTCTTAAGGACACCGGATCCAAAATAATAGGGACAATGTTGAAATCCTGGTACAAATTTGCGACTAGCAGGATTGCTTAATGGTTAGAGCGCTTGGGTCAAGACCGACGGATCCTCAGTTCAAATTATAGTCTTACTGAGCGCCCATTGTGAGAATGAGCACCTCATCTAACACCTAGTCACTCGGAGCACCCACTGTGAGAATGAGAATGGGCTCCTCATATAACTCCTAGTCACTCTGAGCACCAACTGTGAGAATGCGCTCCTCATATAACTCCTAGTCACTCGGAGCACCCACTGTGAGAATGAGCTCCTCATATAACTCCTAGTCACTCGGAGCACCCACTGTGAGAATGAGAATGGGCTCCTCATATAACTCCTAGTCACTCTGAGCACCCACTGTGAGAATGAGCTCCTCATATAACTCCTAGTGACTTGGAGCACCCACTGTGAGAATGAGCTCCTCATATAACTCCTAGTCACTCTGAGCACCCACTGTGAGAATGAGCTCCTCCTATAACTCCTAGTCACTCTGAGCACCCACTGTGAGAATGCGCTCCTCATATAACTCCTAGTCACTCGGAGCACCCACTGTGAGAATGAGCTCCTCATATAACTCCTAGTCACTCTGAGCACCCACTGTGAGAATGAGCTCCTCATATAACTCCTAGTCACTCTGAGCACCCACTGTGAGAATGAGTTCCTCATATAATTTCGAGCCCCTACTACTCCAACAAGTCTCTGGCTATGGAAGTCGGTTCAATGGACGGCCAAGTGCTCTAGTGAAACAATATAAACTTGTGTTCGGTCACTGAGATTACAATGTGCCGCATTCCGCTTCAAACAAGCTCAGCAGTGAATAGTTGACCAGAAAAGAGGAGATTTTGGGAGCCAGTGGCCAATAGTTAAGGGATTGTGATGGTCGGTTTCATATCACCGCTTACGTATAAAATGTGGCACAATTACAACAACGATGTAGGCATACATGCAAAGAGGAGTGAGCCTCACCTGCGGGTTAGCTGATCAGGGGCACTGGAAATAGAGAGTCTGCAGTGCACAAAATTTCGGTCAGGTGTCAGAATTACTGAAAATCTCAATTATTATTAACTTTATGAGTCAGACATACGGACTATGATAGACACCTTGTCACCCGCTTGTCAACTTTGATTTTTCAATTATAGTTTTTCCATCGTTTGGCATAGGCCTTTCTCCTCAATGGGTGCATTCGCTTGCTCGCGACTGAAATTTTTAGAAAAATTTCAGTCGCGAGCGCATGGACTTTGATTGGATCAGAGTTGTCCTCTCCCGACTTTAACTCATCGGTTAGAGCAGAACGATCATTCGCGATTCGTTACCTCAACGTAGTAATCAAGCTTCTTTGTGGTAGCCTTGACATTTGCCTTAACTACTAGGCTAACGCCTACTTTCGGTCGTGGAATTCTGTTCGCGTGCTTTCGGTCGCAGATCGCGACCGAAAGTGAAAGATGCTTTTTTGGATGGCGGTTTTCGGTCGCGTTCTTGAGTAGTTTAGCAGATTTCGTGACCAAAATCCATTTGAACCAGGGCCATGGAGAGGATAGACAGTGAAGATACATTCATTCTCCCACTGATCCATCATGACTGACTTGTCAAGACGACCGGCGTCTATGTTTTAACACGATCAAGAATGAGCATCAGGGAGAACTCAGTGTTCACCAAGTTTTTTCAGTGACATGAAGTGACATATTTCACTAGTTTTGTAGATCTTCTCTTCAGTTTGCTATTAAATTTTTTATGAAAACATATTTTTTCTATCACATTAAAATTTTTATTCAATGTAAGGATGCTTTGGACTAAACTGAAAGTTTTGTTTGCGGATCTTAGGAATAAGCAATCATCCGGTTACTAATTTCATATAAGAACCTGGATTAAACCCCATGGTGAGTATGAGCTCTTCCTATCAGGTCGAGCTCAAAAATAAACTTCACATGAGGTGGAGCATAGTAACTGATCCGTCTGGTGTACAAAAACAAATATCTAACCCAGCAGCTTCTCCATAACGGCGATGTCATATGAGACGAGAACAGTATTGATACTCACTTCTTGTAAGACTCGGCGTAGCGATGTATCTTGCTGGGATCAGCGGTGTGTAAATGAGGTTTAATAGTGAGTTTCTCCTTATTGAAGCTGATTTTGGCGATATTGCTCCAGGAGCATCTCTGAACGATTGAACGCTGCTGGCCACGTTTCTCAGCCAGTGCTAGTCCTTTAGAAGTCACGCCCAGCCACATCTGCGACAGTGGGTCACCCTTGGCCTGTGGAATTGAAAACAGGATGAAAATCAACAACATCTGAGTTATTGTCAGGTTCAAGGTCAACTCCATCCCCAGTAGTTACCGTTCGAGCCTTGAGGAACCCTGTTCTTTAGGCCAGTAGAGTTGAATGGCTACGGCTCTTTTGGTCCAGGTGCTCTGATCAAGGAGTTTCAGAAGTTTAAAGCTAGTTTAATCGGTCTACCAAGACCTAACAATTATGGTTCTTTTTGTATTAAACTGTGTAGACCATTACCATTATCAAACACTGGGCTGCTGTTCGGGAGATAGGCGTTTACTGCACAAACTTTCTCATTCAGCCAACTCTGAACTGCAGCAACTCCTTGGTCTGGGCATTAAACCAAACGTTTAGGTCAAAGAATTACGGAAATTGCAAAAAATTGAAAAACATGGAGTCAAAATCAGGGATCAAGTTGGAAGGAGGTTGGCGCTTCTATTGATCGCACATTCATGTAGGGACTGCCACTGCCACACTAGCCGATTTCCTAGCAGGCAACCCGTTACCGCTTCGCTGCCTTCTCTCTTATGAAGTTGTCTTCTATTCGTTTAAAATGAATGAAACGCTGAGAAATTAGGGTCCTGAATTGGAATAAACCATTTTAACTGAAATAAACTATAAGCTAGCTTATAATAAATACAAATGACTCTTCGACAGCCATGAATTGTTTGTTGCATTTTGAACTCCGTTGATAGTACCGGCTTGAGCTACCACTTCAGCTGAATTCCAAAAAACTGGTCAAAAACTGGCCAATCGACCAATCGACCAATCAACCACATATAAACAGAGGAGCCAGAACAGAGCAGCGCACACACCTTGCAGACAGTATAGAAGTGAATGCCGTATTCTTGCAGCTCCATAGCTTCCTCAATAAATCGTCCCTCTGCCTGGTGAGTTGACAGACCAGAATTCGCCGCGTGTTTGTTTATTATCAACTGAGTATGCTTTCCCATTCTTTTCACCATTCTGTAACATTGAGAAGCCAGTTTAAATTTCAATTCAATTCAATTCAATACAATTTTACGAGCCTCCCCCCCCCGCCTAAGTAGAGATTCAAAAGACAAATTATGGCCGCCCCAAGGTATTCAGTGAAAAGTTACAAGCCATAACAAATAACTAAATGATGCCAGTATGAGCCATTTTTGAGCAAAATGTATTACAGTAGCAGAACTAGATTATGGTGATAGCTAAAGGGGCTATGACACGGTCGATGGTAGACGCTCTTTCAGAGTTGTGTTCCCTATTCTTAAAGGGAGGCAACTCCGCATTCATTGCAGCGATGGTCTTTTGTTTACAAAATGAATATCGATTACTCAAATAACTATGGCCCGAATGGCCCAAACAGAAATAAAATGGTTTCTAATTCTAAAACTTAGTAATGATCTTTACTCCCTCATAACATCGAGTAAAACTTGAAATTGAACGTAAGATTGGAGAAAACTTAAATTATAAGAAATGCTTCGCCAGTTTTCCCAAGCCCTAAATAAAGGCCAAGGCATTCGGGCCTCTAGCTTTTAACAATAATGGCACTATTGCTCGCTGGCAGGTGAAAAACTGCACTCCGAAACCCTATTTCTATATTTTTGTTATCTAAACTTGTGTAACTACAGGTCTAGTGTGCACTTGGAGGAGGATTTTCCAAACATCAGCGCTTAAGCCGAGAAATCAATGCAAACACCAACAGGTCTGTGTTAATTTCCTATCTTGAGGCCAATTCTGTTGCGTCGAGGGTCTGAAAAGTGCGTCACCGAGGGCTCTAAGTATGTGCATTAGATAGGGCTATATCTAAGCTTCCATTTGGGCTGAGTATTGGGCCCATTTGTTCATGGTAGGCTTCAGGATCTGAAAACATGCGAAGACACTTTTGGCCATGACATAACCCTTTTAAATGTGCAGACTAGGTTTTGTTTTGAGCATAATTGTCCGACAGCATTTAGCTGCTCTGGCAGATGGTGTATACCGCATAACTCCATCAGACATCGCATGGCCATGTTGACATGTTGTGTAAAGATTGACAGTACAATGTTGAGTGTCTTGCAGCACCCACTGCCAGGCCACAAACTCAAAGAGTTATGAACATATCGCGCTGACTGATCACTTGTATTGGCGTTTTCTACTCACGTTGAAACGAGTTCAGAAGACACCTTGCGCAAGAAGTGTGAGAAATACGTTGACTCACTACAGCGTCTGTTCATGGAGACCAACGCATAAAACTGAGTTTTATACAGTGATCAACGCGAAATTCTTGTTCTTAGTACATGACGCAAGTGTAGACTACTGAGTTAAAACATTTTTAGTGCCTGTTTTGACCCGCTAACCCAACGCATAACAGCTATATTTGCTAGTCTAATTATGTGAAGATTCCTATTACCTGGCTGGGAAGTAGTAGCTAAAGGTGAAGTAGTTAACTTGATGAGTACTGATATCATAGTCTCCGTACTCAGCCTGCAGAGCGATACCTGCCAGGTTGACTATTTCACTCTCCTCGCCCCTTAGTCTTTCCTCAATTACATCACGTCGCAACTGCAGGTATAGCAAGTGCTGTGTCTGGCTGTGTCTACAAATGAATATAGCTTTTTATTAGTCATGATAGCTCACTGAGAGAATGAATGTAGTTAACCATAACCATTCCATGGTCTGTCCTTCTCATGGCCCGGGTTCAATTCCAGACAGTGGTGGACTACTTCAAAGGACTTTTCCCTGGCTGATCACACTCTGACAACCCGTTCTGAGTTAGGATGGCTCAATCTTCCCTCTATAGCACCACACAATTTTTGGATATTGAGGAAGAAGGTTTATGCCGAACCATGGACCGAGAATGGCTGAACAAAAAGAGATAAGTTCTTCATCTTGGCGGTCGTCAGGGCGGAAACTGAGAGAAGAAGTTGCCTTGTTGTTTTTTGCTGTTGTGCCAGGGCGAGCATCGCTGTTGAACCAAATGAACTACAGTGAAACTTAGATAACTCGAACTGTAGGGACCACCAAAAAAGTTTGAGTCATGAAAAGTTTGAGCTATGAGTTATGCTCTCCCTTTGCTTTAGCCATGTGGCCACCACAGCGAGTTCATTCCGCTCTAGTGTATTCCATTTCCTGGCTTAACTTCTAAAATTTTCGAGATTTTCTTCTCATGTGTGAAGAAAACAATGAAATTAAGCTTGTTACACAAGAATGTAAACACACCCAGTCACAGAAAAAGGTAATTTGATGGCACTAACCACGGGTATCCGTTCGAGTGATGGCTAAAAGTTCGAGATATGCCCAGAAAATTATCATTACCCAGGCAGGGAGCATGAAACTCGGTTTGAGTTAAGCAAGTTTTTGAGTTATCCGAGGTCAATTTAACCGAGTTTCACTGTATTTGAATAACGTGTGAATAGTTCATTCTGACCACTTCTTGCCTTCTTCCTTGAGAGTTTTCAGTAGACTTGTGATTGGCTTGTAGTGCCTCTCTCCTCTTGTTCCTGACCTAGGATTTAGGTGAGGATCTCACACTCACAACTCGCATAATAGTCTGAGTACTGTTTAAGCTCTACTCGGGCACCTGGCCATCCTACTTAACCGACCTCCTAAGCTTGAATCTTGTTGGAGCGCCATGACCTAAATTTGAACCCAGGTCCTCACGGTTGCAAACTCAGTGCTCTACCACTGAGCTGTCCGTCTATCCCCAAGAAGTTATAGTTATGACTGAGATGAGGAAGTCAGTATTTCAGGTGATAAAATAGCTTCTATTGTTTTGGTGCTAGACAACGCAATTGTGACTGTCGTGTCTGCAGGCAGATGTCATGGAATAAGCTGAACACACCTTATATAGGAGATCTCCGGTGCATAAAACTGCACCCTCTGGTGTACAGTGAAATGAGCGGATGACTCCTTCTTGATGATTGTTCGCTTGCGGAGGGACGGAATATATTTCTCAATCTTTTTATCAGCATTTAGGAAAAAATGCTCATTGCCTACAATGCAATCACCACAGATCCTGAAGTTATGTTAATCAGCGTGTGATGCAACCAAGAGATGGGTGTAGACACGTGGATAGTTATCTCATTGAGTGGAAATCTACAGTGAGAGTGTCACCCAATGGTGAGGTTACAATTCACGAGATGCGAGTCGCAATTTACAACAAATTCGCGACTCACATACCTAGCCACATGTACGATGCAGCTTTCCAAATTCTGTAATTATTCCCAGGTCACATGATAGATATAGTTAATACAGCGATAGATTTGTTTCGCGAATATATTTAGCTTGCTAGAACGGTGAGGTTTGGGTGAAACAGCTCGTGTGAATTCGTAATGCGTTTCTCTGTGTTACGAGATTCATGAACTTTTCGCGTTTTTCATTGTGCGGCCGAACATTTCGGTGGATGATTGATTATAAAGTAGGGAAAACAACTCCAATTGCTGTAACGAATACTGCTTCATCCCAAGTTGGTATGCAATATACAATGAGACTTGGATAAATCGAACTGCAGGGGACCACCAAAAAATTGAGTTATGAAAAGTTTGAGCTATGAGTTATGCTCTCCCTTTGCTTTAACCATGTGGCCACCATAGCGAGTCCATTTCGCTCTAGTGTATTCCATTTCCTGGCTAAACTTTCTAAAATTTGCGAGATTTTCTTCTCATGTGAAAAGAAAACAATGAAATTAAGCTTGTTAAACAAGAATGTAAACGCATCCAGCCACAGAAAAGGTAATTTGATGGCACTAACCGCATTTGTCAGTCCGAGTTATGACTAAATCATTATCATTAAATTATCATTACCCAGGCAGGGTCTATGAAACGTGGTTTGAGTTAAGCAAGTTTTCGAGTGATCCGAGGTCGAGTTAACCGAGTTTCAGTGTACGAGTGGGTAGTACAACATCAATGCAGCTGCATACTCACCCATGACATGAGTTAGACCGAAGAAGAAGAACTCTGGAAGATCAACTTCTCGCAGCATAACATCAAAGAGCTGCTGTCCTGTTGCTGACGCTGGGCAGAAGAACTGTAACTTCTCACCATTCAGTAACTCAAGCAAGACAACCACGTTAGCAGCTTTTGTCTTCATGTTCTGTTAAGAAGAAATGTTTGATTTGTTTACGACCCAATCTATCTTTCAGAGCTGTAAGTAGTAGTTCATAATTTATGTTGACTAATTTTTTCTCTACTCAGACACGTGGCCATCCTATTTGCCTGGGCTTAACCTGGGCTTGTTGGAGCGATAGGGGCTAGGGAATATGTGAGGAGCTCATTCCCATAGTGGGCACTCATCGTGACATGATTTTTCGATCTTGACCCAAATGCTCTAGCCATGAAGGTAGCCGCTATTTCTCAAATTTTCTTCAGCCATTGTCTGCCCTTGGTTGGACTTTGGCCTTCCTCCTCGCTGTTCACAAGTTGTGTGGTGTCACTGTGGGAGATTGAGCCATTTTCTGCCACGCTGGATCAGGACAGGGTTGGCAGAGTGTGGTCAGCCAGGGAAAGTTCTCTTGAAATACTCCACCACGACCGGAAATTGAACCCGGGCCATGAAGAAGACAGACATTGAGATACATTCTTTCTCCCACTGAGCTATCAGAACTGAACCGTTACTGCGCATAGAATATTCTGAAACGGAACAACTATGATAAATCTCATTTTCTTACATTAGGAAGATCCTCTAGTCGTCTCATGGGGAGCGATGCATTTCGTATAAATTCTGGACCACCTTTGCCTCTCGCCGGCTTAGCAGACCCCACTTGAGACTTCCTTTTCGGTGTCTGACTTCGCGTCACAGCGGGTTTGGGAGTTATTGCTCTTGCTTTGTGAGGTGAAGTTGGCCTGCTGGCACTTAGATAGGCTTCCTTGATAATTGGGTCATCAAGGATTCCTTCCTCTTCTCTAATCCTATAAGGAGATTTAATCCTGTTTTAGTTTGTCAACTTTTATTCACCAATTCTGTTAATTACTGGCGATTGGTCATTGACTGTAATTAAATCGCAGTGCGTATATTGAAAGCATTTCCTATTTTCAGAAGCGGAATCTAAGACCATGTGAGTATTTTGGTTTCACAGAGGGGTTACGGTAGTGACATAAAGTGACTTTATGTCACTGGTTGGGGGTAATATGTCCATGTACATGCCACCAGCATATTTTGAGACAGACAACTTACATGTAATACTAGGCATACAGAAACGAATTCCGTGACACGTCAGCATCATTGAAGGTGACAATGTAGAAATTGTACTGACTACGTAATCTTAATCTTCACCCGCCCCCAACACACCTGGAAAGACTGATGACGTACGGCGGTTGGGCACCAAACTGACCTTGTTACTTTATCAGGATAGTCCCAGTGTAGGTTTTCTTGTTGTGGGTGGTTGGGTTGAAAGCTGCCATAGTTGAGTGAGTTGGCCGAAGCTTTTAAATCAGCGATTCGGTACTGCTGCTGAGATGTTAGGAAGGCTAATGGATCAATTAGGTTCTCTGTACTCATGCTTTGCCTAAAAAAGAACACAGAAAAAGAATAATAGAGCGATTGCCAAGTTACTACTGAACCGAAATTATAGCGATTCCATCCAGTAACATAGAATGGCTCGCTCAGTGAAAACATTGCTCACTTTGGATCAGTTTGGCCATATTAAGATTTGGTGCATAAACTGTGTACAAATACATGAATTTGTTTAATATATTAGTTCTTAATATCAGCGATTGTCTACAAACTGTGGCAGACTTCATTGATTCAAGTCGAAAAAGGAAAACATTTCTGGTATCATCGAATTTGGAAGAAGTTTTGTGTGAACGACGGTAATTCGTCTGCCATTGCGCGACAATGACGACAGTTTGGGACCGCCTTTCGTATACGACTAGGGAAACGCAACTCTGCCACCTCTCTAATAACCTGGTGATTGCAATTGATTATACTGACACTTTCTAAAGGTGACGAAGCTTGCTTATTAAACTCTGAAGAATGCTGTGATGGGCTAATTCAGGAACAGGGTGATGAGTGGGGCTTGGGATGACTTGGATTTTCTATTTCAATTGCAAACAATTCCGAAACAAAAATTGTTATTGTAAATTCATCCTCATAATTCTGCAGAATGAATTGATGAATGAAACACACATTCAGTACATTATGTAGATTAGCAAGAATCTGTAATTTAAGCATGCGCATCGGA
>Ga0224511_10002707_pt1 | contig 12164 bp, 3 predicted proteins | sample SF_May12_sed_USG_2_FD_169988 | JGI IMG/M metagenome (GOLD analysis project Ga0224511, IMG submission 169988) | Sediment microbial communities from San Francisco Bay, California, United States - SF_May12_sed_USGS_8_1 | ecosystem: Environmental > Aquatic > Marine > Sediment | place: USA... | reverse complement strand
GACAACTAAAAAGAAGTAATTTCAGAGTGGAGAAGTGCAAAACAGAGGAGAATTTATCAAAGTTCTTGAATAACATGGCCTATAAGACTGTGACTTCTATGAGGAATTGTGTTATGAAAAGTAAGTTTATGTATAACATGAATAGTTTTTATTTTGATCAAATTCATATGCTTTATAAGCAAAATAAATCATGTTTGAAGTCGTGTAAAAACACATTGCCTTTTTAAAAAAATCATTGTTTTCCCAAAAAAAACCATTGTTTTCCAAAAAAAAACATTGTTTTCCAACATGTGCAATTTTTTATTCCATTGTTTTGAAACGAAAAATTATCACTGGTACCCACTTATGTTTCTTGAGACACAGTTCGCAAATTAAAAACGAAATTTGATTCTGGGCTAGACTCTTTTGAAAATGTACCCAAATCAGGAAGCTAATCATCTGCATCTGGGGGATGAATATGTAAAAAAGTTAAGGAAATGGTTGAAACAGATGACATATAGACAGTTTGGGCTATTGCTCGAATGGTTGATAATTCACCAGCAAATGTTTTTACATTCTAAAACAATATGCTGAATCGAAGGCGTTGAAAATATCTAAACAATTGCCGAAAAATTTCTGAAATATGATAAAAACGATATTTGAAAAAAGTATTAACCTGTGATAAAACTTAGGTGCATTCTTCTAAACCAGTACGGAAAAGGAATTAAATACGGAGTTCCAAAGCCATCGAAAGGTCTGTAATTTGCTAAATGCAAGGTGAGTGCAAATATTGTGTACGCAAATTATTCTCTAGCCAAGGTGTTGCACTACTGGTGCCAGCGAAAAAGGCAAATTGGTCACTGGAAAGGTTCCAGTGTTAAAGGGATGAAAATATACTGTAAACACCGGCGCCCATTAAAGACTGTCTCACACAAAGTACGGTTGAGCACACAATTTCCATACGGTTTACTCGTTTATACACGAGTTGACTGGTACGAGTATTGGGCCTCAACCGTGCCTGGGGGGGGATAAGTTGCTTTGTACGAATATCGCACGATTATACTTGGTCAAGCAAGGTTGGTCACGGTTTAAGCAAGATTTGTATACGATTTTGATACGATTGTTAAACTGTTCCAAATACGGTCTATCGAATCAGGCCAGGGTTAATTCAATTGTATGAATTGTTTACAACACAAGTGGTCAACCGTGTGCCTTGTGTGAGATAGGCTTAAACGGTATTAGATATGTACGACTTCCACACGATAATGCACCAGCTGATAAAACTATCATTGTGGAAGATTTAAACAAATGAATATGTAACAGTTTTACCACACCCAACTTACTAGTATTTACTAGTTGTCAAAATTTGAATGTTTGATGTGGTTGGTTCAATGATTTAAATGTATATCATTTGAATGTCACACAATAATATCCGAAAACATTGTTAATGGTACGAGCATGCACGCTAACCGGTGGAAGGGTGAAGAAATATTATGTTTGAAAAGCTTGCACATTCATGCAAATTACGGTTTACCAAATGAATCCGCTCAAGAGTTGGCTTATTTCTCAAAGGGAGGAGGCGTATACAATTATACTTGTGTAATTCATCCGGCGCTTTGCTTAGTTGTTGGTTAGTTAATGATTAATGTTGAGACTTAAAGACAGTATAAACCTCAGCTTTGAATAAGATTACTTTGTGTGGGACATTAATTTTTACGGGTATAATTTACAATTCTGTATATTAAACAATAACGACCATAACGTCATTATAATTTGTTTATAAAATAAAATAATATAAAATAAATCTCTGGTGAAGCGATCGAAGAAAAAATGAAGTTATTTAGCGTTTGGGGCATTCAAACGCCACAGGTCCTCCATTTGGGGAGTTAGGTGCGTGTGGATCCACTAGTGAGTAGATAGTTTTGTGCAGTATAAAGTACGCGACATAATATACGGATAATTGACTGTCGTAATATTACCTTATCAGAGATGATAATGAGGTCCACGATAACAAATAAACAAACGAACGTGGTTCCGTTTATCTCTCCAGGACCTCTAGGGAACTTTAGCCAGGTTTGTGTCGGGTGCGAGCCTGCGTTCCAGTGCCCACGACCATCTGTATACTTTGAAGACAAAGTTGCAGTTGACAATACTTGTGGTGAACATCTGATAAACTCAAGCTTCCCGATGTCATTCTTTCGCCCTGATGTAAAAAATGAAGGGGAATCGAGGTAAATGCCTGTTGCCCCTTGACTGCCATGTTTTTGTAGATAAATTATTTAGATGCAAATGTCTAAACAAGCATTGAACATTGTGTAAATTATGCTTTAACAATTGGTATACGTGCATTTCAATGTAATTCAATGATATTTGATTCTAACACGGAGTCAAAATTATATACATTACAAGATGATTATGATCATACAACATATAGATAGATTTGAGAAATGTTATTGCTAAATAATCGTATGATCTTAGATTTGAATTCCTGAGATGTACTGTTATGTAATGATTTCTTTGCAATTTAGCTGCCAAGAAAGGGATTGTATTCTAGTGCAAAGTGCAAACTATCAGAGAAAGGTTTATAGAAAATCTACTGTAAACGGTATGTTTTTATGATATACAATTATGATGTCAAGTTTAATGTCACATTTAAGAATTGTCAGAGGCTGTAAGATTTTTTCATACACGTAATAATAAGTCCCAATAAATAAACATAATTGAAAATTCACAAACATTTGAAAAGAACTTGGGAACGTTATTTTGTTGACCCAGTTCTAGTCTGAACAGTCTACAGAGTATTTTACGATATAGACACTGACAAAAAGATATTGTCTTGACAGTATATTGTCTTGACAGTAGTGTACATTGTGGTTTGTTTTTGTATTGCTCTTTTAAGTGACAAATGTACATGCGTATTAATAAGTTATTAAAATTTGACAAAATAAATGATAATATGAATAATAAATTTACTTTGCTTGCCTGATGACATTTGATGATGTGATGTATTTGTGTTCTAAAATTTCAGATTCTTGTACACCGTTCAGTGTTCGCGAATATAGAAACACGAGTTGTTCTGATGCACACGTGTCTAACTCAAGTGAGTTTGATCATATACCGGATGTCAATTACTGCTTTTCCGACTGCCTTGACGTGCTTAACTGTCGAATGGTGAAGTATGATAGGACCTTAGGACGATGCTATTACTACAGCCAGCATTGCACATCATTGACGACTAACCTTCAATTCGATGTCATTTTACGAGAGTGTTTGCCACCAGGTATTTAACAGGTCATAACATGTAGCCAGTATAATTGAACGTGAAACTATACGGGTTTTAATGTTCTCCTACTGACAAAGAAGCTTAGGGACGACTCATTGGTATAAATAAATGTTACATAATAACTGCACACCAATATCTTTACACAAAAAATACCATTAATAAGAGTCAATAGATATAAAACTAATTAAAATTCGGCTGTGATCATTGATACGGTACTAGATAATGCGCTATGTCGGGTTCTGTTGCCTGTAAGACCTCTAAAGCTTGCTAAGGAATCGGCGGGACGCTTGTGGAGTAAAAACGTACTGATCACGATGGTTAATAGACTGACCGCAGTGATGTAACCTATTTTATGTTGAGATAACGGTGTTGCATAAAACAAACAAATACACAAACACCTTTAATCATTGTTTAAGTACGTCGGGATAAAAGTTCAATCATAATATTGATTTCAACGACAGAAAGCTACGATTGTGTGTAAACTATGATATTTTCGAATTTAATTCAATTCAGTTCAATACACATTTCCTTAAAATCAAAAGGTAACGAAACTATTTAAAATTATTTCCGTTAAAACGCATATATGCACAGCTTATCATTTAGAGTTAATTTGTTGTTTAAAAGTCTTGTTTGCTACATCGATCGTACGTTACTTAATGACATACAGTGGTACCCAATAATGTAAGAAATTTAAAAATTACTAAAAGTTTTTTGTGCGATATTTGAGCTAAAACTCACTATGCTTGGATAAGGTTCATATGTTTTTTTCACGGAAATAAAGACCTTGTTCATTCTTACAATAAACATAATCATGCAAAACAATACACAAAATGTGTGGGTCCAAGCTGGAGCATACTGACATTATGGGGCGAGGCGGCTTTAAACTCGAAACCAAGAATTTAGCAGCTGTTGGGGGATTTAATTTTTTTACAACACAACATTTTTTGACGGTTTACTTTAACTAGAGTAATGAGTGAACTCCTATTCCGGACACCAAATGTATTAGCTCGCCTCTCGTTTAATAATCGACAGCGATTAAATTTATATTATACGCAATACATTATATATCATTTTTTCTAATACAATATGATTTGTGTCGAGTTGTGTGTGTGTCGTGAAGCTAATTTATGATAAGTTTAATTTGCTGTATCTGGTAAAGCGCTATGGAATGTCGCGCAAATATGAAAAAAAAACTTAAATTACAAGTAGTAGGAGTTATAACGACTTCGCCTGTGCTTTTCACACACGTGATTGAAAACAAATGACCAAGATTCAACAACGCATTTATTTTTTATGTCTCCTGAAGGGTGGCATATAGTAATCGTCTCGTCTCGTCCGTCCGTCCGTCCCTTTTTTGTCCGGATCATAACTTTAAAACGATGCAGGCATCAACATGAAACTTCATAGGTAGATAGATCTCATTGCGGAGAAGTGCAGTGCACAAGAACCATAACTCAAAGCTTCATACTTTTGGAATTATTGCCATTTGTTTATTTTCATTCTTTAATTTTGTCCGAAGCATAACTAAAAAAGTATTCATTCAAACTACCGACTTGAAATTTCACAGGCAGATAGATCTCATTGAGGAGAAGTGCAGTGCACAAAAACCATAACTCAAAACTTCATACTTTTGGAGTTATTGCCCTTTGTTCATTTTCATTCTTGAATTTTGTCCGGAGCATAACTCAAAAGGTATTCAAGCTACTGACTTGAAATTGCATAGGCAGCTATATCGTATTGAGAAAAAGTGCAGTGCACAAGGACCATAACTCTAGGCATCATACTTTTGGAGATATTGCCAGTTGTTCATTTTCATTCTTGAATTTTGTCCGAAGCATAACTCAAAAGGTATTCAAGCTACTGACTTGAAATTTAATAGGCAGATAGATCTCATTGAGGAGAAGTGCAGTGCACAAGAACCATAACTCAAGGTCTTATACTTTTGGAGTTATTGCCCTTCTCATTGAGGAGAAGTACAGTGCATAACTCTAGGCATCATACTTTGGAGTTATTGCTCTTTGTTGATTTTCATACTTGAATTTCTGTCCGGAGAATTTTCTACAATAATGTAATTTGTTTTGGAATGTAACATCGACATTCTTTAAGTTCGGTCAAAGCGCCTTGGGGCATTGGTCACGTTCTGTGACAAAGCTCTTGTTTCCAATCACATTAATGTTCGGTTAAGATGAAGGACATGTTCTGTCATATGTTTATGGCCAGTTTTCATCAAATCAATATGATAATTTGATTTGTCACTACGTCTACAATACGTTTTATAATGCAGTGGTATAGTTTTAGTCTTTTACTGGAATAAAGACTTTTGTTCATGTACATGGGCCATGCACCATCTAAATAAAAAACAATAAGGAATAAGCGGTACAAATCAACATGTTTGGCAGTTATGGTTTATTGCTCTTGGACTCATTTTACATAATATGGTTCAGTATTTTGTTCTTTTATCTTTCAGATTGAAGTTAATTGAATATCTTTTGTTCAAATATGTACAAAATATTTAATGAAAGATCAGACATATCCCCTTATAATATATGTTTTGAATACAAACTCATTAAAGTGGTCTAATTGTGTTTAATAAAACGTACACTTGTTTAACTAGGAACAATTGAAGACAGACATTTTGGCAGCGTGTTAAAAATATAAAGTAACATTTAGCTCTTTTTCTACTTTTCTTCAGAACCACAACGCATCAATAGCCAAACGTGCCGCAATTGTAAAGTCGGTCCAGATTGCGCGACCTATATTAGTAGACACCCAGAAGGGGTATGGAGTTATTATTATTTGACATCGCAATGTCCACCGTATATGATGAGCTCAACTGATAGTCAAATGTCCATGTACTCCTTTTATTATATGCACTGCTACCTGCACCAATGTACTCAACTTCAACATAGCATAGGAGACACGGCTTATCGAAAAACAAACAGCACAAGTAAGTATAAATTAACTGTTTTCATGATACAAATGTACATATACAAAAGTGTAGCCTGCAGTTTTTAGATCACCTGAGCACACAGTGGTCAGAGTGAGCTTTTGTGACAGTCTTGTCTGTCGTCCGTCAGTGCGTCAGTGCGTTAGTGCGTCAGTGACTGAGTGCGTTAACTTTTTCATTCAAACGACTTCTTCTCTGAAACCACTGGATTTTGACCAAACGTCACAGGAATGATCCCTGGGTGGTCCCTTACTAAAGTTGTTCAAAGCGTTCCAGTTGGAACTATAAGTAGGTCACGGAAAAAAAATAGGTTTTCAAAATGCAATTTCCAAAAAATATTCTTGTCTGCATTTACAATGCCCAGAGTTTTCATATTTGGTATATAGCATCATCTAGAGGTCCTCTACCAAAGTTGTTCAGATTATGCCCCTTGGGTCAAAATTTACCGCGCCCCGACTTCAAACGACTTCCTTTCTTGAACCGCTTAGTTGACCAAACTGGACAAGAATGGCCCCTAGTTGGTCCCCTACCATAATTGCTCAAATGGTTCTGATTGGTTGCATAAGTAGATCACGTGGTAAAAATAATGTTTTCAAAATGCAATTTTCAAAAATCTTGTCTGAAACTACACAGCCCAGATATTTCATATTTGACATGTAACACCATCTAGAGGTCCTCTACAAAAGTTGCTCAAGTTATGCCCCTGTGGTCATTTTTGACCCCTCCCCAGGTGTCCCAATATTACATTGAATTATATAAGGAAAACTACTTCCTCAAACTACTTCCTCTCTTGAACCACATATGGAAATTTGACCAAACTCAATAGGAATAATCCATGGTCCCCTACAACAATTGTTGAAATGATTCTGATAGGTTGCTAGAAAGAATGTTCAAAATATAGTATAAAATAGGACCCTGCATGGGGCATATTTAATTTATATCGAGTAAATAGGGAAATCTTGAAATTTTCTTGTAAAAATCTACTAGAGCTTTGATTTTTCGTGAATAACATTAGTGGTCCTCTGTAAAATGGCTCCACTGTGACATTTGACCTTTTCCTCAGATGAGCGACCCAGGACCCTTTGTGCCCTCTTTTTTAATATTTATTTGAATGTACATATTCTAAAAACTTGCACTTGTTGTGATCGGCCTTTGTCCGTCGTCCGTCGTCGTGCGTCTTCTCCTAAGAACCCGCTCATTGGATATTGACCAAACTTCACAGGAATGATCCCTAGGTGGTCCTCTATCAAAGTTGTTCAAACCGTTCCAGTTTGTTGCACAATTAGGTCACGGAGTCAAACAATAGGTTTTCAAAATGCAATTTTCAAAAATCTTCTTGTCTTAAACTACAAGGCCCAGAGCTTTCATATTTGCTATATAACATCATCTAGAGGTCCTCTATCAATATTTAGTGGACTACATTAGTGGACCTCTGTAAATGGCCCCACTGTGACCCTTGACCTTTTTCTCAGGTGAGCGACCTTGGGCCCTTTCGCCCTCTTGTTTACAATTCAGTAATTTTAAGCTATTAAGTCTGTTTTATTTCAATGCAAAAATGACTTCACCTAAATTTTATATACTACTCAAATTTTGCTAAGGATGTCTTTTTCTACAGTGTGTCACTTTTGTAAATTTGTAATAAATATGAAAATTGATATTAAGGAATTAAATATCATTAGTGCAAGCTGAACATGACAAATCGATAACTTAAGTACACAATAATGAGGTCCTCGTACAGGTGTATCTTAAGCCATAGGACTGAAATATGCAATGCCAAAAAGCTGATCCTTAGCAAATTTTGAGTAGTATATACAATTACTGTTTTAAGACGGTGCTTGTGGCATATGGGCTTCATAAATCATAGTAGTTTGTTGACTTGACTTCTCTAGTTGTCATGGTTATCATTGGTGTTTTTTTGTGAAATACTGGGTTATTTCCTTCAAAAAGCTTCATGGACTATTTAGCAAAGTGGTCTTAAAAGGATACATGGGAAAAATAGAAGCCCACATGTAGGGTTGTTATGGGTCTCCACACGTTAATATATATAATTAATATAATTAATGCACTTTAATGTTGCAGGTTGCAGCGAATTTGAACTATTTCTGTACAAAAGTCATCAGGGCGTTTGCAATATGTTGTATACAGTATATTTCATTGACAATGTTGAACACTGCATGGACATATGCATGGACATAAACGATTGCAGAGGTAAGATTATACACACTTTTTATGTATAATTCGTATGGTTTTTGTCCAGGTTTTATGCACCAGACAGAATCTTTTGATATCAAATTAGTTAACTTTAACGGCTCTAGGCATTTACATATTATACGGACCAGCAGTCTTTTATTCACCGTCTAGTGAAGTTTCCGGGCGCCTATACAAAACTTTTGGTCCGTGATTCTTTGACTTACAGACACTAGGTATGGGCATAATATCTCGGTCTATTTAAAGTATCCGCCCAATTGGCACTCTAGGAGTATTGTATTTGTTAAAAATTTAAAAATACATGGCGCTCAGTCAATTATCTGGACTTTTTTTCTATCTTGAAAATGTGTATAACTGGTAAATAACAGACAAAGCAGGTCCCAATCTACATTGTACAATCGGCTACAATCGTATGTCGGCTAAAAGTTATACATAGCTTATGTTGTCTTTGTACAAATAACCGACAATAACTAAATATTGATTCTGATTCTGATTCTTACAATCGTTTATGTGCTTTTGAGTGTATTTAGCATCACCCAAAAGTTTGTAGACGCATAAAGAGTATAAAAGTTTACATTAGCAAACCTTTTAGTGTACTAGTAAATTTGTACTTAGTGGCCCTCCACTATATATTTTTCAGCCAATTGAAAATAACTCTTCATAGGTCACATTGTTTTGCCTGAAAATGCAGAATTTAAAACAATGTGTTTTACACGCGATGACTGAGTATTCGAGTGTGGCATTCGTTATGAAACATGATATAATGCTATAACTTAACTGTGGTTTATGAAATTTCAAGTAGTGTACATATAAAACAACATTTTTTACATACTATATATATATTGCATGATGATAATACCCATTTTACCAAGTAATATCACATTGTTAAACTACATGTAACATATATATACGTATTATCGGACATTTAACCTAACTTTAAGCGATGTGTCAGACTTTTAATATCATAATAATACAAATGTATGTTAAAAGTGATCAAGGGATTACTTTATTTATTGACTCGGTGGTAAAAGTTATTCTTTGGTATGTTGCATTAAATGCGTTTATAAACATGCATATTATACATTATACATGATACCACAGCGGTGACTCAGCCGTAAAGCGTTCGCCGCGTGAACGGGCGTCCTGAGTTCAATCCTTGACCGCGTCATACCAAAGACGTTAAATAAAATATTATCACATGCTTGCTTAGAGCTCAACATATAATTGCTCCACTTTACTCTCAAACCTCGTTCATAAATGATTGATAGCATCAAAATCGATCAGCGAGAGTTATTCAATATGTTAGGATAACATGATTTGCAATCGACCTAACAATTAAAATAAATAATTCCAACCCTGTTAGGACTCCCGTCTTGCTTGAAATCAAAGCATGCATGAATATACATAATTTATTCTTATGACATCAAAATACAAACTTTTAAGCATTTAAAAGCTATAAACATGCATTTACCTTTTTGTTTGCATATGTAATATGCCTAATGGATGTACAGATTTATTCATTTACGATTCATTTACGATATTTTCTGTTATAGGTACAACGTATTTCCCATACACAGGGGAATGTTGGCTGCAAACTAATTGTACAGATGTTGCTGCTAACGGTGGATCGAATTTTATGCTTAGACTGTGTTCGGATGGTTAGTGACATGTATATTTAAAAGCTTTAGTAGTTAATAATTCCTAATATAAGTTATTTTATCCTTCACTCCATAATCAGAGTACCTCGAGTTAGAAAAAAAGAAACTTTTTTGATCAAATGTCTTCGTGTTAAGGGGTACTTAATTTAAATGATATACGATTGTGTTTGTTTTCGTGCGGGCTATATTTTCAAGGTGCCCATAAACCTGACCGTGTCTTCATTGCCTGCAAAATGTGTTTCTATGAACTTCTCTAATCCTGTTAGACGTAAACGCACACCCTATACGTAGTAACGAAATACTTAAAAGGTAAATTAAAGACAGTACATTCCTCTTTAAGGATTAAGAACTGTGAATGAAACAAATTTGAAGCCATAAAGACCTTAAACCTTATATCATTAAAGAATATTCCTTGACCACTTTTATAATTTAATTTGTGAAATAAGATATAACAATCATTTTTTGTAATAATAATTGTATGAATTGTTATATGTAGAAATATAAAAACAACTTCCTTTAAACAATCATTTAAATACAAATAAAGCGGAATAGCCGTGCGTTTTTAACTCATATATGAAATGTAAACACAAACTTCAAAACAAAGTCTTTTCAATTAAGTGTTCATTCTGTTGTCTCGGTGGCCAAGAGGAAACAAACATACTGCGGTTCCCGAGGTTCCGGTTCGATTTCCGGTTTAGACAAGGACTATATGTCTGTTTTAGCTCACCTGAAAGCAAAGTGATGTGACTGGTCATTGTCCGTCGTCGTGTGTCGTGTGGTCAACATTTTAACTATCGAAACAATTCGTTTTCTGACACAGCTCATTGGATTTTGATCAAACTTTAAAGCAATTATACCGCGTTGGTCCCCTTTCAAAGGTGTTCAAACGGTCCCAATGGTTGCTCAAATAGATCAAAGGGTCAGAAAATAAATGTAAACATGTTCAATTTTCAAAAATCGTCTCGTCTGAAACCAGAAGAGCCAGAACCTTCATATTAAGTATATAATATCATCTAGAGTTCCTCTACCCTAGTTGTTGAATGTATACCCCTGGTGTCAAAACTGGCCCCGCTCTTTAGGCCAGTCAGCCTACTCAGTATGTTTTGACCTTCAAATAATTGCAACAGAATTTATTTTGCGATTGAGTTCATACATTTATTAATATTATCTCAAAAATCTAGAAAAATCTAAGCATGGGAAATGAGAAAATACTAAGACTGTTTATAGGCTTTTTCATTTAGCGTTATTGTGACACTAAACATAAGCATATTGTTAAATATCCTTAATCACTTAGTTCGTGATTAAAACAATTATACGCTTATCAAATTCCTTTAAGACAGCATACATGTCAAATATAACAACACACAAAATAGGAATACGGCTTGTTATTGGCAGAATCTATCACATATCAATTAAAATATTTCGCTGATATAGTTGCTTCCCAATAACTCTCGGATAACCACACATGCATGTCTTTTATGTGCGTGGAACCTCCATGGGAAGCATCCGAAAACGGTCTAGAGTCAGTCCTCAAACGAAGGATGTCAATGTTGGAATTATGCTGAAACAGACTAATATAATACTCAAATATCTTCGTAGGTACAAACGTTATCGTGATGTTCATCCGTAAAACGGATTTATCAAAGTAAAGGAGGGTGGGTGGGTTCAGCTCATTCTCTTCTTCCATCATGTTGCTGCCAATGTAAAGCCTCGAGTGACACCTACCGCCCAGAAGGCGGTATATATATGAACAAAAACCCGCGAAAACACCTCGTGCAACACAATCTGTAAGATAAACTACCGAATATACAATGAAACCTTATCAAACCCAATTGCAAACGTTAAAGGAATTAGAAACTCGAATAATTTTGATTCACATGAGTGACATAAACAATGGATCCTACTCAGTGTGGGCTATGTAGGAACATGCAAGTATGGAAGCACATTAACACATTAAACTATAATACCATAATAATACAGTAACTCATTTGCAATAGCAAACGTTACTGACTATATATACTATTATCTGTAGAATTTTACTACACAATTAAAAATAAAATGTTTTGTAGAAACATGTGTTTTTCCATAT
>Ga0224511_10002706_pt1 | contig 12164 bp, 5 predicted proteins | sample SF_May12_sed_USG_2_FD_169988 | JGI IMG/M metagenome (GOLD analysis project Ga0224511, IMG submission 169988) | Sediment microbial communities from San Francisco Bay, California, United States - SF_May12_sed_USGS_8_1 | ecosystem: Environmental > Aquatic > Marine > Sediment | place: USA... | reverse complement strand
TTGACATTTATTATTCTTGCTCTACAGAGTGTTTGTGAATACAATCATATGATTACCTCACCTATACATTGTGTGAATGTTATATAATATTTTGTGATTATATGATTACTACCATTATTATTATTATTAAATGTTGTGTTGATATGTATGCATGTTTTGATATTTTTGCACTTTTGTTAATTATTTGACATTCTTGTATTATTGATGTGTTAATTTTATGAAGGCCATATTGTAAATAAGCTGTTTTGCTCAATATGTTACCTTCTTGAAATAAAGATATTATTATTATTATTATTATTATAATTATTATTATTATTATAATTATTATTATTATTATTATTATTATTATTACTATTATTAATCATGGTTTTAATGCTGCTTTAAAAAGAACATAAACCAACAAAGAACATCAAACAAAGATGTTCAATGTTCAAATTAGCGTAACTTCCTTTATACGTGATATAATCACACTAGGTGTTCATAGCTATGTTCAGAATTAAATGGTCTATAAAGATATGTTAAATCTAAAGGTGTATATATGTACATTAATAACATTACAAGGCAGATACACGTCTTAGTGTTCATAAACGAAATACATTTAGGACTTTAAGTAGATAAAATAAGCCCTCGCTTGCCATTGTATGACTCGATAAAGTATTATATAATAAAATATAACGTAAGATAATAGACAAATACTTAATTATACGTTTCCTCGTAAAACGCGCTAAACAACTTGTGCGTAGAAATGTACAACGAACGAACGCATGACAGCAACATTTATTTTAACCAACATTGTTACACATATAATATATGTACAATGTACAGACCGGTGGCCAAGTGTTTTACTACTGAGTCAGATCCCCTCGTTGTAATGTAAAGTGTACACAATAGGAATATATATACTTAAAAATCTATTATAAATCCACAGTTTGTCAAAAGCGTGTCATATTTAAGTTTCACGCGTCTTTTTTGTAAAATAACGCGGTCACCGACAAAACTCATTTAAGAACATAATTATCATTATATATTTTTCAAACTTCTTTCTCTGGTGTTAGATGATCAAATATAGACAGGTGTCTTTGCCTTCTTAGATGTGTTTAATCTATTGAATTTGAAAAAAAACCTGTAAATAGAGAATAGTATTTATAAAAAAGTATACTTTAGTTGATTAATGTATTTTTTCACGTTTTTGCTATGGCGGCTCCGAAGTTGATCATTTTTTTGTTATCTAGATGTAATAATCGTTTAGAATATGTCATTTGTCATGCACAATATTTCTTAAAATGCAATGAAGCAGCTTAAATGTCCAAACACAATGATAAGGGTTATTTAATAATTTGTTTTAAGTATGATAGAGAGTTTTAAGAGTTTTATAACTGATATGCAAAACAGTGTGTGGTTCAATCATAAATGATGTTTTTAGCATTTGAAGTGAAAACGCTGTTTCATTTCATTAAGTTTTGTAGTCATTGTTTTCTTCTAAGTGCAAAACAGTCGAACAAAAAAGCTTAAGTTGAAACAAAGCAGCTTAAATGTCCAAACAAAATGATAAGGATTATCATTATTTAATACATGTATGTGTTTCTACATATGACGGAGAGTTTTAAGACTTTTATAACAGATGTGCAAAAGAGTGTGTTGTTTAAACAAAATTGATGTTTTTAAGCGTTTGAAGTGAAAACGCTGTTTCATTTTACTATTTTTTGTAATCATTGTTTGCTCCGAAAACAATATTTATACAATAAAGTCTAATATTAATATTATTGATGATGGTGCTGACTGAGCTGGTAAAAAAGGAACTCAATTGTCATTTGGACATCCTACCAAGTTTGATCAATTATAATGGCGAATAAAACGGTAAAAACATAATTCTAGACTGTTGCACGTTAGTAAATGTGACGTGCATATTAAATACAATGTAGTTAGATATATATTTTCTACTCAAATTCTCTATTAAAGTTGCATTATACTTTCGTCATAAAACCTATTTTGAATTCGGACTGAAGCCCTAAAACAATTTAGAGTATGAATTAGAATCTAATGTGCCATGCTACAATAGGATATGACAATATATGGCGATTCATATAAATGTAAGCGTTTAACAAGGTATTCAGGTGTCATTGTAAAAATACCCACGAAAACTCTAAGGTTGTAATGCGCAAAATAATAAGGTTGACGATAATATTGCAGACAAATCGAATAATACCATTACAAAAACTGTTTTAAAAGGTAATCTAAACAGACGACAAAGTTAAATACATTACATATCTATACCGTTAATGACAAATACATTTATAAACATAATTTAACAGAGTCGGGATTAATCCATATAATTCTTTGTAAGCCGTAACGATCAAGTAACAATTTTATAATTGTTTTGCCTAATTATCATTTGCACTTAAGAGCATATATTCACATGACTTTTTTGTTATAATATTATTGTCAGTATATTTTTTTACATCAACATATAATAATTCGTTTATATTTATTTGTATACAAGGAGTATTAACCGAATTCTCCATATATAGCAATATTACATTCAGAGGATTTAACACCAAGTATACGTTTACACAATTCATATGTACACGTTCAACTTCTCTAGATTTGCTCTAACTCCTCACTTCAGAACCATACTTATGTATAGCACTAACAAAAACATCAAATAATTTACAGAGTTCACTAGGTTTTAAATTCATATTGCTTAACGTTCAGACATATATTATATGACATTTAGAGATTTTAGTCCCTTGCCAGCTAAAGCTTGTTGGTACACAAGTGAACCGGTATAATTAAACACGTTCCTAAATAATTGTGAACACTGACAACATCTCATGAAATAGAAGATAAATACCACTTTGTAATTGTATGTTCTGCCTATGACCATTTGAGAAGAATGTATCTCAAACTTGTTTCTTACTTTAGACCGAGCTAATGAAACGTGATAATGAGCATGAATTATTAAAATGGGCAACAAACATTGTAATTGCTATACAACTCAGGAAACTGTTTTTGAACGAATATTATATTATTATGTACTGCACCATTAATATTTTGCTACACATGACAGTTGTCTGTGTCCTATACACAAGGCAGATTCCAGATGTAATGTAATACATTTTTGTATGGCTATGTACATATGTTTCCTTAGCTAGCGATTTCACTACAGAGATATTACAACTTGTCTTTCTATTTTGCTGAAATGCTCTCATCTGTGGAGACCAGTCTCGATAAATTATACTTTATATCAACACACGCTCATGCGCTAGGGGGCGTCAGTGAGGTGGCATCTTTCATAACCACTGATGAACAGCTTCAATAAAACCAAGGCTGCTGTTTTCTCATGCAGGCTACGCTTCCTGGGGGCTTTCCCTTTCATCAGTTTAATAATTTATTATCGATATGAATGCGTTAGCCCGGGGAACACATCATTTAGTTATTGTTAGATTAATCTCTTACAGTATCAACATATTTTCGAGTAGATACTGGTAGAAGGGATACAGTGCATTCTCGATACAACGACACCATAGGTTCCCAACCAAAGTCTCGTTGTTATGAATATGTCAGTATAGTGAGTTACATAGAGACGAGAAGAACAGGTTTCATTTTTATGTATTTACTACATTAAGAAGTTTTCTTTACAGTATATTGTGTTTAAAATAAATACAACCTAAAATAAAATAGCATAAATGACATTTTGAAACATAATAAATGTTATACTAAAACATGTATTAAATGAAGATCTTCTCAAACATTATCTAACTAAAGTTCACATGTACACAACTTATCAACATGTAAAGTCGAACATTGTAAAAATAAGATACAAGTCATGTGTAACTCAACACAGTGTCTATCTGTTTCAATGTGTCCAAAAGCGTCCAATATGTTTATTCCACAATTTCATAAAGTGATCACAAATTTCCTGTTGAGATGCACGACGATTTAACGATTTAAAACTAATGATCTGTTGTTGTTTTTTCGTCAACATCTAAGTGTGTTCTTCGCCTTTGCGGTGTAGGTTCGGCCATTTTAAACCAACACTCGATTAACGTTATGTGTACAGTAAAGACTGGATTTAACTGGTTTGAATGAACTCTGTCAGTTGTGTGATCAATATCTGTGTACTGCCGAAGAGTGAAGCCCAGTGCACATGAAAAGCCCCCCCCATACACACACAATATTATTATCAATAAAAGTGTCAATCTTGAAGAGTATCAATGTTATTGATAGTTAATGGGCAATATTGAAGGTCCTTTCAATTTATTGATGAAATTTTGAGATAAATAAAATAAATATTGACGTATTAACAATTTTATTGATGAGTATTTTGCACCTTTTAATAACATTGTCAATAAAACAGTGTAATTTTCCCTAAAATGAAGAATAAATTAATAACAACATATTTATACAGACGCTTACAAGGGTAATAACACAGAAACTTCAATTTCACAGCACTGCCACATTACTTGCCTAATTTTAACAAATATTTGCACACTTAAAAAGACACAATTGGCAGTCTGAAGCTACAATGTCAGACATATAATTTTAAATAAAACACAAAAATGTCCATAGTATGTTGAGATATGTTTACTTTTTGACGCAAAAGTCACGATATTTGTTCATTTATTTTAGTCGGTTATTATGCAATGGAATCTCATATTTTTCTATAATTTTCGAAGTACAAATGAGCTTAATATTGATCAAAAAGTTTGTGGCAAGAATGTAAACCGACGATTTTCATGAGTCAATGTTATTGACAATTATAGTGTGTGTGTATGCGGGCTTAAACTACCTGAGGTGTTTATCGATACAAACTGACACCTTTACCCGGCGTGTCAGTATATCGGATTAACTTTGTTCTTTATTTCTTCATAAAGGTGCACAAATCTAGTGTCGGAGTCGGAATACGAGTTTGTCGATATATTGCACCATAGTTCATTTGCAGTCAAATCCTTCATTATAACAAATTTGTCATTATATCGAGTCTCGTTGGAATGAGAATTCAATGTATAACCATATCCTAGTAGCAATATTGTATCAACATTATATGTTTTTTTTATTTGCATGCTAGTGCATAACTCTGAGGTAGCAGTCTTTTTGTTTAAATTAGATAATACGTGTGTGTATAATTTATAGGTGTAAACAACAACAATTATTAATAATATTGAATTGTTATATTTTTAATTGTAAGTCTTCAGCGTAAATATCGTGTTGCCTTTACTTTAAAAAGACAAAAAAGTCATATATGCATTAAACCCCATTAATAAACGCACTGAAAAAGTGCTAAGATTTCTTTTGGTTTTTAGCCTGAACATGTAATAACAAATCTGATGACCGATTCATCAGATAGTGTGTAGTAATATTCAGCTCAAGTCTGACAGTGAGCATCTTCAACACAAACATGTAGGAAACTGAAATAACGCAAATATTCATCGATAGTTAGTAAATTTTATTCGTTGACCTTATGGCGGTGACAATCAAATAAGCATGAATTGTCTTTAGAAGCAGTTCAGAGTCTCTGATATTTCACATCGCATGTATGTCCGTCCTCTTCCACATGCCACTTCTGCTCCGGGCAACAACATCACTGGAAATAAACAAACAAGCTGAATTGGCATAGTTGCAATATTGCACTAAATGTGTGCATATTTACTTTTGCTCCTTTTAACACATTAAACAATCGGTGTAATTTTATCCGTAAAAGGCAAGGTCGCAAATCATGATTGTTCTGTTCCATTAAATTATCGTTTCAGTAAAGCATTCGCATGGCTTGCGAAACCAAAGGGCAACCACAACTTTGACACATGGGTATCTAAGTGTTCTTATTATAGGTTTGCCAACTCATCAGCTCACAATAAAACTTCACTAAAGCCTCGTAGCAAAATGAATATTCTACTTAATTTAGATTATATATTTGCAATCGCTGCTCTCACGCCATTGAATCGTACCGACTTTTGCGAATTAAACGGCAATTCGTCTGAGTAAAGTGTCTCCCGGTGTATTGTATAAACCTAAAAACTCAATTATGTAGAAACTGCACATTGTACCTTGAAAGAAGTTCTTGCAGCAGTACATGAGGCGTGGCTGACACATGATAGCAGGGTGTTCGTCTAACCGACATGCATGTCGCCAATGACACGGTCCGTCGTATCCGGCTGATGATTAAACAAATACGACTCATAAATCATCTTGTGAAGCCATTTTCCCTAATGTAAAACGGTAATTGAAATACACCGAAAACCTTTCCTCAATGTTTGTCTACACAGCAATTGTTATGACAGTGGAATGACCATTGCAACGAAGTCGATTCTTTATTTTTGATTTAGTATATCATCTGTTGATAGACATACGATGTGCAAAAATGTTTAGAAAAAATGTTCCCGATAAATGTACCTTACTTTGGTTAAATAAGGTGGTTGCTTTAAATGGATCGCTCTATTATACAGCGCAACACGGTGATCATGAAACAATTCGACCGGCTCATATTTAAACAAACCATTTATAAATATCCCATTACATTCAGAAAAAATAGCCCTTCGACTAGCAATGCCAATCCTATATAAGTTTCGCTGCATAATTGTTCTCATTAATAATCATAAGCGTCGAAAGTCAACCTTTTTTTCATGTGCAAATCTGACGCTTAAAGACGATCTGTTAACTTGCCAAGACGTTAATGCAAGGTCAAATGGTTCACAGATAATAGAAATTCATTTTAACGCCAGTAGTGGGTTAACAAATGTTATCTTAAAAATGAGATTGTCTCGTCCACTTACACTAAAACAAATTTCCAACGCCCCCATTTTTAATTTGAAATTGTATTGTTAATAGGAAATGAAATGTCATCTCCTTGCGTTATGATCATAATGTGTCTTTAAGGCAAGATTCTTATTATTTTTCAATTTAAACGCTTTTGCGACTTTTGGACCCTACATGCGATTTTGACATTATGTCAACCATTGTTTTCTTAAATATATCAAACTTTAATGATTAAGAATAAAAAATAATTCATCAAATAATTGCAGAAATCTTATGCACGCGCAGAAGGTCTTTATAACGCTTATTTTACGTTTATGAAAGTTGCACACCCCAAAACAAGCTAATTTTAGCACGGGTTGCTAAAATGCTCTTTATCTTTTATGCACGATACATGCATAACAAACAATCAAACAAAATTGTTCCGGACAAAAACAATTTCGTTTTGTTTTTTGTTGATTAAAATATGTGCATAAAAGTAGATAACTACAAATATTCTATCTTAAATTGACAATGTTAAGACAATAAATATTAATAATTCATCGCTCAAACACCAATAAAACATACCGGACAGACCGGAAGTACATTGATAAAGTGCGCAAAAATCGCATGTGGAGTTTTTTTACGTCCGGCAAACTTTAAGAAGCGCAGATTTTAATACATAATTCTATTTACCTGTCATTTTAATTACTGTTCACATGTCACATTTAATGTCATGGAATGCTTTAGTTTCTTGTATATAATAACTGTTTCGTTCGCACTAACACCAACAATAAGATCAACCACACCAATAAGGCAAACTCAATAATAATCAACACCTTCATCCTGACTTTGGAAGATTTTTGTTCTTAAAATGAAGGCAAAACACAACTGTACTTACAATTTATGACGTCGAGAACACAAATATAAATTATTATAAAGCTTACCATGTGCATTCGTAAGCAAGCTAACGAAAACACACACAGCAAGAGAAGCAGCAACTACGGTGTTCATGATGCAAACAATGTTTTCTTCAGAAATCAGTGCGTTTTATACTACATAGACGACGCGCACGATAATGCTTTGTCCATGCGTAACGTCAAAACGACGCTCTTTTTTCTTTTTAATTTCATTACACCAGCGTTTATTACATCTACACCAACTGTTGGAGAGAGTAAATGCATATTTTTTTCTTTTTCTTCTCCGAAAATGTTAAGAAAGTGTGAGGTTTTCTATAGCTTAAAATTGGTTTAAACCCCCAATGAAAGGCGTTGACCGTACCTAAGCGGTAACTCAACATTTCTTGGAGAAATCATTTAAGGAATTTTAAATAAAAAATAAAAACCGAAAACACAAAAAATAGTATGTATTTCTTAATGTCTGTTGCGTCTTGGTGTTCTACGTGTTTTCCGTTGTTCTGTGTGTTGGTTTATGTACTTGCCATTTTGTCATGGTGCCCTTAAACTTGACATATCTACATTGTTTACAACATTCTTTCTTTGAACATCTCTTCAATTTATATTCTTCCAGTTTTCTTCACAGTAAATGAAGACAACAATTATTGTAAGTTCATATGTCAATTTAGTAAACAGAAAATATGATCAAGATGTTACGTTGAATAAAAAATACCGCTAATATGCGAGTGTATGTAATTTATACACAAAAACGTTTAACAAGTCATAAAGATAGCCATATTTACATGACCAGAATCACAATATACAATATAATAATATTATCAAGTTTTAAATAAAGCAATAAATGACATAATATAAAAATGCATGCCTGGCTAAATCGCCGTCAATCAAAATAATTATTAAATGCATTTCAGAATTCATCTGTGGAGTGAATCTTTACACGTTTGTTTCTTAAATTGAACTTGTTTAAAAATAATGTATACGTCACGTTAAACACATTTATCCATACTAAAGTCATCGCTACGTGTTCTGTTAGTATGTATGAATGTTTTCTTCAACTGTTCTCTTCTTTTTACGAGTTTGATTTTGTTTTTCATTTTGTTTTTAAGGTATATATATTTCGACAAATACTTGCATAGTACACTGTACAGCCATACTATTTTAAACGACAATATAATTATGCTACATCGTGTCACTCTAACAACATATTGAAATATGTAATTGATTATGTATTACTATTTTTCGTTGGGGTCTTTATAATTGAGGTTTTAATTCTTTAAAAAAACGGAGCCGACCCTACCTAAAGTTTGTAAGACCGTTGCCATAAACACAAGATTATTTTTTTGGCCTAATGCGGCTCAGATTCAATACCTGGTGTTGAACGTTTTAAGTACTATTCTTCAAATTTGATTATAAGTCCAATGACTCCAATCTGGTACGTATCAGATTCTAAGAACAGAACTTTTCATGTTCAGCTAAATTTAAACTAAAGCAGCTTTAAGTTTAAATGACATTGCATAATTACTTTCTTTAATCAATTAAAAAGAGGATATAGTGACAAATGTGAAAATGTGTAAAGTGTAGGTGTTTTGCAAACATGTATAGTGTCTGCGTTTTAGAAGTGAAATCGCTGACTCTTATTTTTTTGTAGCGATTGCTTTGATTTTTGTTTACAACAATAATTTAAATATTTTATGGTTACTGATGAATGTTGTGGTGAAAGCCGGTGAAATCTGGCGAAAGCCTATTTATTTAACACGATGGTGACATTTTTGCACTGGTTCGTTTGCTTTAAAGCGACTTCCCGCTGTCTTGTTACAACACACACAAAAACAAGGAAAAACTGTGTAAAAAACTAGTTTCTTGTTACCAAGGTTTTTGGGGCATCACAACCCATCCTGTGGTACCGTAATATGTCATCTATCAGTTGGCTATGTGTATAATTTTTGTATTTTAATGGTTGAACCGAGAAAACCGTTGCAATAATTCACATAATTATATTTCGGTATTTTGTTTAAAAAAGCATTTGCTTCCTAAGGTAATATTTACAGCAGATTACATGGAATATATCTGTACTATACTATAACTTTATAATTCGATTTATCTAATTTGTAAAAATATAATATTAACGTTTTTAGGTTTATTTTTTAAATACTTTGATTAAAGATGTATGTACTGTTTTATATATAAACTATAATAAAGTTACAGACAAGGAAAATTGTTTCAACATGACAATATGACCCGTATATACACAATGTTCTTTCGCAATAGCATTACTGTTTTATATGTATGCGTGAAGAGTTATGTACATATACAAATTTAAGGTTTCGATTGAAATGCAGGGTAATACACACTTTTAAAATAATGAAAGGAATAATTCCTGACTGTAACTGATAACCATATAATTATGGTAAGTATACAATATTACTTACCTGGCTTAAATGGTCTGTTTCAAAGTGAAAATAATATATTACTGAACGCAAATAAACACAAAATGTGAAGCGACTACACCCTACGCATCTCCTATTGGATAAGCTATCGCAAAAAGTTGTGGTTGTGGAAATTCGAGTTGCTCGTGGCTACGCATACCCGAATGACAAAATCTCTTGCGTTTTCCGTCACGACAATACTTACATATGTAAAAGGGGCACAAATATCGAGATGACGATATGTTTTAACGTAGCGTTTTAACTGATTCATTCAATCATTTTGGCCATATTTTCCATGGTGCCCATGCACTTGACATGTTTACATTGTTAACAACATTTTTTCTTTGAACAACCCTTTAATTTATATAAATTATTATAAATGAATAAATACTAGTAATGTAGACAGTTTATTTAAATTACCTGTGTTCAGATATTTCAGTCGTCAATTAAGGCTAAACCACAATAACAAGTTTAACTAGTTACAATACACTGATATGAATTATATTTGCTATGTTCGAAGATATTGTGTAATTTGCAATATAATAAACATCGAAATGAACGAGCAATGTTTGCCTCGAGGTAATAAGACTTTGATTAGTTGACCATTACCGATCATGTATCTTTAGGTAACCATGCCATCGTTAATCTTATTTTCACTTACACTTATATAAGTGGTGTGAGTTCAATGGTGTATTCTATGATGGTCAGTTTGTTTTCCATGATAGTCATTTTACTGCTGATTATGATGCTGTCTTTCTACTTCACGCTATTATTAAAAAAGTTATTGATATGAAATCTAAGCTGTGGTGTGTCTTTGTCGACTACCAAAGAGCATTTATTTAGGGTAAATAGAGATGCTTTATGGATTAAACTCGTCAAGTTTGGCATCAGCTGCAAAGTGTATTTATTACGATGTCCAGTCTTGTGTTAAATTGTTGTCCTATTCTGGTATTGATACCTCTGAGTTTCTGTCAATGTAGGTGTCAAACAAGGGGCGCCACTCTCTCCTATCTTTTTTTATTATCTATTTATTAATGGTGTATACAGTTCACTTGATACTGATAAACTTACCGACAAAGATATTGAACTCTTGTCTATGTATATGTTGCTGTTTGCTGATGACATTGTCCTGTTTACTACTAATCATGTGAGTCTTCAAGCACAACTGAACTCTTTGCATGAATATGCAGTTAAGTGGGGTCTAAAAATAAAGTAAACAAAATTAAAGCATGTGTTTTTGAAAATAGAAGGGTTAATAGAAACATCAAGTTTTACATCAACAGTGAATTGAGGTAGTAGACAACTTTACATACCTAGGTGTAAACTTTAATTATAATAGTAATTTATCAATTGCAGTAAACTATTGCACAATCAAGCTTTACATGCTTATAATAGTTTACCTTTACTTTATGACAAATTAACTATTGATATTAAAACTAAGTTACATGTATCATTATTTGATTCCATGGTTGTGCCTTTTTTATTGTACGGATCTGAAGTGAGGGGTGTGTACATTTATAACGATCTAGATAACATTAAATTCCTTTAGTCATTACTAGATGTTAAGAAACAAACTCCGAATTCTGCTGTACGTGGCGAATTCGGTAGATTTCCTTTATCGGTTATTTGTAAACTCTGATCTCTGCAGTTATTGGTAAAAATATGAAAAAATAACAGTTCACGCTTGTATAGAATGATTGTATTGTGATCAAGGTGATAATTAAGTAGGCCATGCTGGGCCAAACGCATAAATTCATTGTTAGACGATTTGGGATGAACAAGTAGTGATTATTGAACTAACTTTGATGTCAATGTCAACTATTATTAAAATAATTGTTAAAACAGAGATTATGTGATCAATATATCCAAGAATGGAATGGTTGTATTAAAAACCGTCCTACATTATGAATTATGTAATGTAAATGTAGAATGACGTTTGAATTAAAACGCATTGTTACGGTTAAAATAATGGCCTTAGACGGCATATTAGCTGTTTTAGATTATCTTCACATAAGTTAGAAAAAGAGACCGGCAAAGAGACCGGCAAATATCATGGTGTTACTAGAGAATAGAATTTTAAAAGGTTGTACCT
>Ga0224511_10002705_pt1 | contig 12167 bp, 7 predicted proteins | sample SF_May12_sed_USG_2_FD_169988 | JGI IMG/M metagenome (GOLD analysis project Ga0224511, IMG submission 169988) | Sediment microbial communities from San Francisco Bay, California, United States - SF_May12_sed_USGS_8_1 | ecosystem: Environmental > Aquatic > Marine > Sediment | place: USA... | reverse complement strand
CGACGAGGAGGAGACCGAGGAAGAGATCACTCCGATGGTGGAAATGGATATCCCGGATGACGAGGAGGAGGAGACCGAGGAAGAGATCACTCCGATGGTGGAAATGGATATCCCGAATGACGACGAGGAGGAAGGGGATCTGGATAGCACCGAGTCGTTCGAGGGAATGGGAGGGGCAATCGAGGAAGCAGATGAATCCGAGCCGCAGGAAGAAACCTTGAGCCTGGAAGATGAAGACACCATGTCCGGTTTCATGTTCCAGCCGCTTGACGACTCCTCCACCAAAGCTGAACTCGACCGCATGGAAGATACAGAGGAAACTGAAGACATGGAGTCCACTCCCCTGATGGAGACTGTGGGCAGCGAATACGAAAACGCAGACGACATAAGCGACATGGCCATCTCGGATGATTACCTGGGTTACCAGACAGTCGCCCCCCCCTCCTCTGTTGAGGAAGCGGATTTTGAGTACCAGGACAGCGAGATGACAGGATCTCTCGAGGAGACATTATCTGATTCGTCCTCAATACCTGGCGCCCTGGAAGTCCAAACGGTCAACTACCTGGGGACAGATGATATTAACCGGATAGAAACTGAGCAGGAAACGCTGGGGGACGAAACGCCGGAGGCTGGTTTCTTCCTTCCTGAGCCGCTGGAGGAGGAACTGGAAGGGGAGGAAGATCTGTCGCTGGAGCTGGAGGAAACCGAGGAAGAGTCCGAGCTGACAGAGGAAGAGCCGCAGACAGAAGAGGATCTGCCTGAAGTGGATCTGGAATTCGACACCGATGGAGCGGAAGAGGAAGAGCTTTCCTTTGAGGACGAGGACTCCGAGCCTTCCCAGGAAATGATGCACAGTGAAGATCTGGAAGCCACCAGCACGGACATTAGTGACGATACAATTTCCGAAGAGGATATAGACATTCTCGACAAGGAATTGCTGGGCATCCCGGATATGGATGAAGACGGCCTGGACATGGCGATAGAAGGCCCCCCGGCGCAATCCGATGATGAAGAGGATGATGAGGAGTACGAGGAAGAGGAATATGAGGTTCCGGGGTATCCGCAAGTGGATGACTTCCAGAACATGGAGATGACCACATCCAGGGATTTCAACATCATGGAGCTGGATTTACTTACCCAGCCACACCAGGACGAGGATAGCGATCTAGAGCCCATCACCTTAAAAGAAGAAGGGCACAACTACGCATTTGACGATATCGAAGATACAGTGAAAATTCTGGCTCCATATTCCGATGATGACGATACCTTGAGCGGATTCATGCTCGATGACCTTAACGAAGCAGGTCAGGATCCGATAGCCCTATCCCAATCGGACAGGCCAGGCCTGGAGACGGAAGAGGAAGAGTCCGAGGCGGTGACGGAAGTGTCTCTGCCTGAAGATGGCGATTATGAAGATTCGCCGGTCGATTCATTTGGCTCCACAGCCAGAATCCCAAAAAGCGACGCCAGAGGGATGGTGGCGCAACGTGGAGTATTCGAGGATTATTTCGGCTTTCGGTTTTCCGAGGTGAGCCCAGGAATGTTCCCTGCCCTGACCCAGATGATATTGGAAACTCCCACCGCTAAACGCCGTCAGGCTTCCCCACCCACCCAAAGTGGCGAACAGGTGAAGCTTGGCGATTCTGTTAGCAGTGATGTCAAAAACGCGATATCCAGCCTTATGGATAAAGTGAACAACCTGGAAAAACAATTGGGACAAGCGCCATCCGTTGGCGCGCCCTCCCAGGCCATAGCGCCAGGATTCACCTCCACCGGGGATGAGCCCAGGGCCATATGTGTCTCCATAAACTCCTCCGGCCTGGTGGCCGCCATCGAGGGATCCGCGCCTGACCAGGGTATCCCTGTTCTGATTTCCATAGACCGCCCCTGGGAACCGCCATTAAGAGTGGACGCCATGGCGGAGATGACTAGCTCTGAAGTGAAGGGAGGCGCGGTTAATATCTGCTACTTCCGCTTCACCGCCATCAACCAGGCGGACAGGGACGCAATAGACCTTTATGTCGCCCGGGCCTCGGACATATTCGATCGGATACAGCGGGCGCTGAGGAGCTAACCAAAAACCACCAGGAGCGCAGAAAAATATTGCGCTTGGTCCCCACCAGAATATTATAATGTGGCGGCGCACAGATCTCCCAAGGCGAAAAATTATTTAATTTAGCAAGAGGGTTTAAAATGAAAAAAACTGAAAACATCCTGTTTCTTCTGCTATTTACAATGCTGATATCCGCCGGATCATCGATGGCCAGCTCCTCCGCGCCCACTCCCTTCTCCACTCACGAGGTGAAGTTTCTGCAAAACCAGGAAATGAGCGTGGCTCCCGGAGCCATGGAGACCTCCCCCACACCGATGACAGCCAATGAAGCGGACTTTATGGCCGGCATGGAGGCCGCCTCCGGTATCGACGCCGACATGGTGACCGCTGGCAGCTCATTGATCGACCTGCTGATCATTGTTGTCATTGTTTACCTTATCCTGAGGATTCTGGACTGACCCAAGGTTCCTGCAAGGCGCCGTCTTCCAGCTTTCGGTTCAGGTTCATGATCAACAAGGCTCTCTTCTTGGCGGGCGCCACCTTCACTCTGGTGGCCGCCTCGCCGGTGATAGCCGCCTCGCCGGTGATAGCCGCCTCGCCGGTGGTGGCCGCCTCGCCGGTCGAGCGGGTCCAGACCCTGCCCAAGGAGAAGGTGCTATTGGCGCTGGATGTCAAGTTCCACCGCCAGATCGGCAAAAACTCCTGCGGAGCTGCGATTTTGCACAGCGTCCTCTCCTACTGGGGGAGCAAGGACGCCGACCAGAGGGGGCTGCTGAAAAAACATCCCCCAAGTAGCAAAGAGGGGGATTATTCGCTGGGGGAGATGAAACGGATCGCCAAAGGACTCGGCTTCAAGGCGTATGTGGTCCAGGCCACAGAGAGCTTCATCAAAAAACAACTGCGGCTGGGGAGGCCCGTGATCGTCCCGGTGACTCTGGAATACGGCAAAGAGAAGCTCAAATCCCTGGGCGTGGGGGAGGAGGAGTACCGAAAAATAAGCGAAAAACATGATCTAAGATACAATCACTTCCTGGCGCTGATCGGCCTGGGAAAGGACTCCATAGTGGTTTTAGACCCCGCCAAGGGAATATATCTGATCGACAAGAAAGAGCTGGAGCGCAAGCGCGCGCCCCACAAGGACGCCGCCCTGCTGTTGGCGTTGTAGGCGGAGCCCCACCTCCTTATCTGGCGATCCCACCGCCGGGCTCGTATTACCTCTGGAGCCGAGAGCCGATTTGCGCTATCATTTATCGTTTATTCCCAACTAAACAATCGGCCTTTGCTTTATAGGGACGTATGAACAACAAGTTTCAAAATATTCCGCTGGCTCTCACTTTCGACGATGTCTTGCTGGTTCCTGGCTACTCCACCATACTGCCAGCCGAAGCCAACATAAAAACCAGGCTGGCCAAAGGCATCGAGCTGAACATTCCGCTGGTCTCCGCCCCCATGGACACGGTTACTGAAGCTGAAATGGCCATAGCCCTGGCCCTGGAAGGCGGAATCGGGATCATCCACAAGAACCTGCCGATAGAAAGACAACGCAAGGAAGTGGACCGGGTGAAGCGCCACGTCACCGGCGTGATCCCCGACCCTATCACCCTCGACGCCACCGCCACCGTGGCGGACGCATGGAAGCTGGTCCACAAATACGGCTTCTCCGGGTTCCCGGTGACGGAAGGGGTAAAAACCGTGGGCATCCTGTCCAACCGCGACATGCGTTTTATAACAGACATGAAGATGCCGGTGCGCCAAATCATGACCCCGGCGGACAAGCTGATCACCGTCCAGGAAGGGACCAGCCTGGACGAAGCCCAGGAGATTTTGCGGGCGGAGAAAATAGAGAAGCTGCTGATCGTCGACTCCGGGAACAACCTCAAGGGGATGATCACCATAAAGGATATAGAAAAGGATCTGTTGTTCCCCGACGCCGCCAAGGATACGAAAGGTCGGCTGCGGGTGGGCGGAGCGGTGGGCGCCGGAGCGGACAAGCTGGAACGCGCCCAGGAACTGCTCAAATATGGATGTGATGTTCTGGTGGTGGACACCGCCCATGGGCACCAGGAATCGGTTATTAGCACTGTCCGGGCCATACGCAAGCTCTCCGACGATGTCCGAATCATAGCCGGCAACGTGGCCACCGCCGAGGGAACCCGCGCGCTGATCGACGCTGGCGCCGACGCTGTGAAGGTGGGCATCGGCCCCGGCTCCATATGCACCACCCGCATAGTGGCCGGTGTGGGTGTGCCCCAGATCACCGCCATATACGAATGCTCCCAGGAAGCGGCCAAAAGCGACGTGCCGATAATCGCCGATGGCGGCGTGAAACATTCCGGCGATGTAGTCAAAGCCATGGCCGCAGGAGCCGAGGCGGTGATGATCGGCTCCATCTTCGCCGGAGTGGAAGAGTCTCCAGGTGAGAAGGTGATGTTCCAGGGCCGGGTATACAAGGAATACAGGGGGATGGGCTCCATCGGCGCCATGACAGAAGGAAGCGCGGACAGGTATTTCCAGGACGCCAAGCTCTCCGGCGTGAAGCTGGTGCCGGAGGGAGTGGAGGCCCGAGTGCCATACAAGGGAAACATATCCTTCGTGGTGAACCAGCTGATGGGGGGGCTGCGTTCCGGGATGGGCTACTGCGGCGCGGCGGATTTCCTCCAGCTTCGCGAAAAGAGCAAGTTCGTCCGGATATCGGCGGCCGGGCTGCGGGAGAGCCATGTGCACGATGTCCAGGTGACCAGGGAAGCGCCCAACTACTCGCCCCATCAATGATCCAGGGCCACGAAAAACTGCTGATCCTCGATTTCGGGTCGCAGTACACACAGCTTATCGCCCGTCGCACTCGGGAGCTGCGCGTCTGTGCCGAAATCCATCCATACAACATCGGCCTGGAGAAAATAAAGGAGTTCGCCCCCAGAGGGATAATCCTCTCCGGAGGGCCAGCCAATATCACAGACCCAGACGCCCCCATGGCCCCGAAAGAAATATTCGACCTGGGGATCCCCGTGCTGGGAATATGCTACGGAATGCAGCTTATGGCCCATCTGCTGGGCGGCAAAGTGGCCAAGGCCCAACGCCGTGAATATGGCTACTCCCGGATGGAGATCGACGACACGTCCGACCTGTTCCACGGCTTGTCCGGTGGGCAGGACGTGTGGATGAGCCATGGCGACAGGCTGGAGACCGCCCCCCCCGGTTTTAGCGGAATAGGGCACACAGAAGGCTCCACTCTGGCCGCGATGCGCCATGGGGAGCGGCCTTTCTTCGGCATCCAGTTCCACCCGGAAGTGGCCCACACCCCCAATGGCGCCGCCATGCTGGAAAACTTTTTATTCCGGGTGTGCGGATTTGCCGGCGATTGGACCATGCGCAGCTTTGTGGAGTCGAGCCTGGAGACAATCCGCGCCAGGGTGGGAGACGCAGGCGTGCTGATGGCCCTCTCAGGAGGCGTGGACTCCTCCGTGGCGGCCCGGCTGATAAGCGAGGCGATCGGGGACAAGCTGACTTGCATCTTCGTGGACAACGGCCTGTTGCGCCAGGGTGAGGCGGAAAAAGTGATGAGCATGTACGCCGGGCACTTCCATATGAAGGTGATAAAGGTGGACGCCTCCGAGATGTTCCTTTCCCGCCTGGCGGGGGTCACAGATCCGCAGAAAAAAAGAAAAATCATCGGCCCCTCATTCGTGGAAGTGTTCGTGAAAGAGGCGGAGAAAATCCCTGACGTGAAGTTTTTGGCGCAGGGAACGCTTTACCCAGACGTGATAGAGTCCACCCACACCAAAGGCCCCTCGGCGGTGATAAAAACCCATCACAACCTGGAGCTGGGCGATATGCTCCACCTGGACCTGATAGAGCCGTTACGGGAGCTGTTCAAGGACGAAGTACGAGCGGTGGGGGAGGAGCTGGGTTTGCCAAAAAACGTGGTGTGGCGCCATCCGTTCCCTGGTCCGGGGCTTGCCATCCGGGTGCTGGGGGAAGTGACCGTGGAACGGCTGGAAATCCTCCGGCAGGCGGATACCATCTTCCTGGAGGAACTGACAAAGGCTGGATGGTACGACAAAGTGTGGCAGGCTTTCTGCGTTCTCCTGCCGGTAAAATCGGTGGGAGTGATGGGGGACGAGCGCACCTATGAAAATACGCTGGCCGTCCGCGCGGTAAACAGCCGAGACGCCATGACCGCCGACTGGGCTCAGCTTCCCTACGATTTGCTGGGAAAGATATCGAACAGGGTGGTGGGAGAAGTTCGTGGAATAAACCGTGTAACGTACGATATTACTTCAAAGCCTCCTGGCACCATCGAGTGGGAATAGGCGCCGTAAAAAATAAGGTTGCCTTTTTATCCGTGTTTCGGTATGAAGTATCACGGACTGAAACTAATATTCGATGGAACTAAAGATGACTCATCCCAAATTTGGGCAAAGATTTTCCTGCTACCAGTGCGGGGTCAAGTTTTTTGATCTTGGTAAACCCAAGCCTCTGTGCCCAAAGTGCGGGGCGGACCAGAAGAAAGCGCCCAAGAAAGCCTCTGTGAAGATAAAGCCGGTGGTTCCGGATGATTTCGAAGAAGCTGTCGAGGATGAACCTGCGGAGGAGAGTGGGGAAGTCGATGAATTGACCATGAAAGGTGGGGAGACCGAGGAGAGGTTCAGCCCTGATCATGACCATTTCAGCGTCGAGGAGATGCCGGAGGAGGACCTCTAACGTCTTCTGAGCCGCCACTCGCACTGGCGGGCCAGTTGCCGCTGGCGGGCCAGTTGCCGCTGGCGGGCCAGTTGCCGCTGGCGAGCCAGTTGCCGCTGGCGAGCCAGTTCATCATGCATGGAGGGGTATTTGACGCTGAAAAAAGCCGAGTTTGTGCATCTGCACCTTCACAGCCAGTTCAGTCTGCTGGATGGAGCCATTAAGTTTGACTCCCTGGCCGCGAAGGTGGCCGGAATGGGCATGCCCGCGGTGGCCGTCACGGATCATGGATCCATGTTCGGCGCCGTGGGTTTTTTCAGCAAGGCGATAAAAGCCGGCGTGAAGCCTATCATCGGTTGCGAGATGTACGTGGCTCCCCAAAGCCGGTTCGTCAAATCCGGCGGGTCTGATTCTGGCGAGCACCGGGCATACCACCTGGTTCTGCTGGCCCAGAACCGCAAGGGGTACCACAACCTGTGCCAGTTGATCACCGCCGGGTTCCGAGACGGGTATTACTACGGGAAACCGAGGGTGGACAGGGAGCTTCTGGCGGCCCACAACGAGGGGCTGGTGGCATTGTCCGCTTGCCTGGCGGGGGAGGTGTCGCGGATGCTTCTCGCCGAGCGGGAGGATAAAGCCAGGGAGGCGGCTGGCTTCTATGCGGAGGCCTTCCCTGGCCGGTTTTACCTGGAGATCCAGGACCACGGGATGAAGCTCCAGAAGACCGTGGTGAAGGGAATGATCCCTCTGGCCAAAAGCATGGGCCTGCCGCTGATCGCCACCAACGACGCCCACTACCTGAACCGGGAGGACGCCGAGGCTCACGACGCTCTTATCTGCATCGGCAAGGGCGCCTTTATCTCCCAGGAAAACAGGATCCGCTACGAGCCGGACCAGTTCTACGTAAAAAGCGCCGAGGAGATGGCCGCGCTGTTCGGCGAGGTTCCGGAGGCTCTTTCCAACACCTTGAAGGTGGCGGAGGAGTGCAATTTTTCCTTCGAGCTATCCTCCCAGACCAACAAGTATCACCTCCCCAACTTTACCGCCCCGGAGGATACGAACATAGACTCATACCTGGAGCGTAAGGCCGTGATAGGGCTTGAGGCCAGGTTTATGGAGAGCCAGGCCCGGGGCGAGGCGCTGGATGCTGAGGGGAAGAACCAGTACAAGGCCCGGCTGGCCGAGGAAGTGGCCATGATCCGCCAGATGGGTTTCTCCAGCTATTTTCTGATCACCGCCGATTTCATAGACTACGCCCGCCAGCAGGAGATCCCCGTGGGGCCAGGCCGAGGCTCGGCGGCTGGATCCATGACGGCCTACGCTTTGAGGATCACCGATCTTGATCCGGTAAAGTATGGGCTGATTTTCGAGCGATTCCTGAATCCGGAAAGAATATCGATGCCCGATATAGACATCGACTTCTGCATGGACCGCCGTGGCGAAGTGATCGACTATGTCCGCGATAAATACGGGGGAGAGGCGCATGTGGCCCAGATAATCACCTTCGGCGCCATGAAGGCAAAAGCCGTGGTGCGGGATGTGGCCAGGGTGATGGAAGTGCCCTACTCCCAGGCGGATAAAATCGCCAAGCTGATCCCCAACGACCTGAAAATGACCATTGGTAAAGCGCTGAAGGAGGAACCGCGCCTGAGCAAGATGGAAAAGGATGACCCCCAGGTGTCCCGCCTTCTGCGCGTTTCCCGCGCGCTGGAGGGAACTGTCCGTCACGCTTCTACTCATGCCGCCGGAGTGGTGATAAGCCCCGGTCCGCTGACAGATTACATGCCCCTTTTCAAGCCTTCCGGCTCTGACGAGCTGGTAACCCAGTTTCAGATGAAGGATGTGGAGGAGCTGGGCCTGCTGAAGATGGATTTCCTAGGGCTGCGAACATTGACGGTTATCGACAATACCGTCAAGCTGGCGCGCAAAAAGAAACCGGACCTGGCCATAGACTCCATCCCCCTTGATGACAAGAAGACCTTCGATCTGCTCTGCTCGGCCCGCACCCTGGGTGTGTTCCAGTTGGAGTCCACCGGCATGAGAGACCTGATCCGGAAAATGAAGCCCACCGACTTTAGCGATATTATCGCGCTGGTGGCGCTTTTCCGGCCAGGGCCTATTCAGTCCGGCATGGCGGACCAGTATGTGCGCCGCAAACATGGCCACGAGAAGGTCTCCTATGAGTTCCCGGAGCTGGAGCCGATATTGGGGGAGACTTTTGGTGTGTTCGTGTATCAGGAGCAGGTAATGAAGATGGCCAACCTGCTGGCAGGCTTCACCCTGGGTCAGGCGGACTCCTTGCGCAAGGCGATGGGCAAAAAAGACGCGGAGAAAATGGCCAGCGAGCGGGACAAGTTCGTGGATGGCGCCGTGGCGCTGGGCCGGAACAAGAAGAAGATAGAGGGCCTGTGGGAGCAGATCGCCAAGTTCGCCGAATATGGATTCAACAAGTCCCATTCCGCCTGCTACGCGCTGGTGGCGTACCAGACGGCGTACCTGAAGGCCCACTACCCCGCCGAGTATATGGCGGCCCTTTTCTCCTCTGAAATGGGAAACAGCGACAAGGTGTTCAGCTATATCCAGGAGTGCAAGGATATGGGGATCGAAGTGCTTCCGCCAGACATCAACGAGTCGATGGACGACTTCTCCGTATCCCCCGGCGGTATCCGGTTCGGCCTTGCGGCGGTGAAAGGGATCGGCTCAGCCGCGGCCGCATCCATTGTGACGGCCAGGGAAAGGATCGAGAAATTCACTTCTATGCAGAGCCTTTTGGAGGCGGTGGAAGGAACCGCGCTGAACAAAAGAACGCTGGAGGCGCTGGTGAAGTGCGGGGCTTTCGATGGCAGCGGCCACCCCAGGGCGGCGCTGTTTGCGTCGATTGAAGAAACGGTGGCGGCGGCCCAGCGGATATTGCGAGACCGGGAGATCGGCCAGGAAAGCCTATTTATGGGTGTCACAGCGGATCCTGCCGCCGCAGGGCCCACCATCCCGAATATAGAGGAGTGGAACGAGAAAGGGAAACTGGCTCACGAAAAAGAAACCCTCGGTTTCTACATCTCCGGCCATCCTCTGCGGGAGTTCGCCCGTGACCTGAAGCGGCTGGCCAGCCACGACTCCTCTACCATCCGGGACGCGCCGGACCAGGCCAAGGCTAATCTGGGAGGCGTGGCGCTGAACAAAAAGGTGCGCTCCACCAAAAATGGCGACCGAATGGCCAACTTCACCCTAGAGGATCTGCACGGAGTGGTGGATGTGACAGTGTTTCCAGACCTGTACGCCAAATGCGGAGAGCTACTGGAAAAAGAGGAGCCGATATTCGTGTCCGGGACGGTGGAGAGCGACGATGAGAGCGGCTCCCGGCTGATAGCCCAGGATATAATGACCATCCCCCAGGCCCGGGGCAAGATGACCAATTCGCTGCATATCATTCTCTCCACCACCGGCCTGGAAAAGGAATCTCTGCTGGAGCTGAAAAGGATATTCCAAAGCCACCCAGGCTCCAGCCAGGTGGTAATCCACTTCCGGTTCCACGGCAAGGGGGAGCTGGTGTGCCGCGCCAACGGGGAGAATGTGGCGCCGGACGATGAGCTGATCGGAGCGGTGGAAAATATCGCCGGGGAGCGGTCTGTTTTTCTGGAATAGTTTTCAATAGGCCCAAGGATGGGGTATCATCTTTTGGTGATCGGCCATGGCGCCAAGAGAGCCTGGCGGGCGCCACTATATAAAACCTGGAAACTTATCGGAGAGAAAATTGATTAAAGCCATCGTCACCGGCTGCGCCGGCAGGATGGGGCGCCGGATAGCCGCCATGATAGACGAGACCGAAGGGATTGAGATCTTCGGCGGGACGGATATGGCGGACGGGCCATTTATCGGAAAGGATATCGGGGAAGTGGCCGGGCTGGCCCGCAAGAATATCCCCGTCGTAGACGAGCTGGACAAAATCATCGATGGCTGCGATGTGATCATAGACTTTTCCGAACCAGGCGCCTCGCTGCAGCATTTCATCCAGGCCGCAGAGGCGAAGAAAGCGATCGTTATCGGCACCACCGGGTTTGGCGAAGAACGCTGGAAAACTTTTGAGGCAATGGCGAAAAGCTCCAGAGCGGTGATCGCGCCGAACATGAGTGTGGGGGTGAACGTACTGTTCCGCCTGGCCAGGGAAGCGGCCCGAATACTGGACGACGATTATGACGTGGAGATCGTGGAGATGCACCACAAAGCCAAGGAGGACTCCCCCTCTGGCACCGCCGTGCGGCTCTCCCAGATTGTGGCGGACGCGCTGGGCAGGGACTTGAGCCTGGTGGGCAATTATGGGCGGTATGGCCAGGCTGGCCCCAGGCCACAAAAAGAGATCGGCATCATGACCCTGCGTGGCGGGGATGTGGTGGGGGATCATACGCTGATCTTCGCCGGGCAAGGGGAGCGGCTGGAGCTGACCCACAAGGCCGGCAGCCGGGACAACTTCGCCAAAGGCGCTGTGCGCGCCGCCAAGTGGGTGATGAAACAATCCAACGGACTGTACGATATGCAAGATGTGCTGGGGCTGAAATAGGAGAGCCAACCGAAAAATAGAGGTCGGCGACGCATTCCGGGTCATCGTGGTTGTGGTCGTTCACGATTCCGCCGAGGGTGTCTTCTGCGACACGGGAACACTCCACCGCCCACCATAACGCGGAGCGCGTTCCCAGCTTGTATTCGAATACCTCAGGGAAGTACCCATTCTTTGCCCTGACCTAAGATCAACACATCACATGGCCACCCGGCGGAAGGGCCTTTATCTGAAATATCTGCTACTATGCGGGTTTTGATTTTCCATTAATTAAGTCAGAGGTTATGAAACAGATACTGGTCAGCATGTTAAGACGCCTGTGGCTTTTGCCCTTGGCTGAGCAGATGGCCTTCTACAGGGCCGTGTGGCGATGTCGAAACAGCAACAAGGAATTCATGGCCTCCAATCCTGGCTATCTCCCCCCACCCCTATGGCTGCTTTATGAATCATCGGGCCATGCCAGTCTCCAGGGCTATGATAGCTCCGGGGAGCTAATCGCCGCCGTTTTACACAAGATGATCCGCAACCACGCCGCCCCTGGGGCTCTGACGGTCCTGGATTGGGGTTGCGGCCCGGCTCGTATCATCCGACACATGAGGACCTTGGGCCCGGATATGATCCTTTTCGGCTCCGACTACAACCCTAAAAGCGTGAAGTGGCTGAGGGAAACCTTTACCGACATGCGTTTCGAGCAAAACGGGCTGGAGCCACCACTGCCATTTGAGGATGGATCTCTTGATGTTGTATATTGCCTTTCGGTTTTCACGCACCTCTCCGCCAGAATGCACACGGCCTGGATCAATGATGTAGAGCGTGTCCTGAAGCCTGGAGGGATATTTATCGGTTCGTTTCATGGGGAGGAATGCAGGTATTTGCTGCTCG
>Ga0224511_10002704_pt1 | contig 12167 bp, 3 predicted proteins | sample SF_May12_sed_USG_2_FD_169988 | JGI IMG/M metagenome (GOLD analysis project Ga0224511, IMG submission 169988) | Sediment microbial communities from San Francisco Bay, California, United States - SF_May12_sed_USGS_8_1 | ecosystem: Environmental > Aquatic > Marine > Sediment | place: USA... | reverse complement strand
TGGCGGGAAAGCTCTTTACGTCAAACAAGTGCGCGTAACCAGTTATACTCAAAATATTCAGTCTTCTGGTTGGCCCAAATTATGTTGTTCGTTATGGCGTAACGTTAATTCCCACATTTTTGTCGGGCATCGGACGTTATTTTAAGCGTTCTTTCGATACGTTAATTACCGCTAGGGTAAGATGTCTAATCCTGAGCTCGAATCATTTTCTGATACAACATTTGCACTGTTCTGATCACAGTATCTAAACCTTCAACTCTGTGTTTCAGATGTCACTTCCAAACCACCCAACATTTTCAATCTCGGGACAGACATTATTATTGGATAACAACTGACATCTACCACCTTTATGGGTATTTTATATTTGTATTTGAAAAAAAAAACAGTAATGTTGTCGGTGTTTTGTTTCAAATATACTACGAATCGTATATATGTATTGTTATACAATAAATGTTGTTTAAATATACCTATTTAAATGCATAAATCAAAAGTTATTATGTTGACTGCAACAGGTTTTGCAAAATATAACAATCTCGTTTATGCGGAAGAGTATTTTAATACATATAACCATAAATATCAGCAAAAACAAACACACATCATTGAATGTTTCTATTGACAAAAGGCAATGCATATAATAACCTGTACTTGTCGGATATGCATTATGTATTATTCTTGATAATTGCCAAACACATTGTGATTTGTGATTAAGATAATTAAAAGAGCATTCAAAAACATCAATGTGGATCATCCAATGAGTGACGTACTGAATCGGATATGGAAAAAATGTTCAAAAGAATAGATAGGTCACTTCTTTCGCACACTCTTGTCACAGAAAAAGTTAGCTCTAAACTAATTAATAAATGCAGGTAAGGCAATGTACACCCCCTACAAAATCAGACAATGCAGATGTATTATCATCAGAACAAACTACTTATGTTACTATTTGTTGATGATGCAGCAGTATTCGCGTATTCACTATATACGGCGCCGAAATATTTGGTTTTAATGAATGCAAATACATAGTATAAATACACAATACGTTATGCAAAAAATATAATTAGTCATAATGTCAACCAATATAGACGCATTGAACTGCGAACTAGGTCTGCTTCCTATGAGCATCAAACCAAAAATCAAATAAATACAATACCGGTAAAAATTCGTACATATGGGATTTACTTTTGCACAAATCATACAAAATGTTAAAAACTATGAAAGACACTTTGTCTCAAAAAAAAATGGTCATACTACATAAAATTGCAAGACTGTGAACTAAAACAAACATTGTAAACAATGTAGCAATAATTTACAAACATCATATTAACATATCAACATGTCAATATATCAATATTTCATCAAAAGTTTCCTTGGAACAAAGTCATCGGACATCATCATAACTTGTACCGCCTGCACAACTTTTCTATAACAAACGAGATATATCTATGTTGTTTATTTTCTGTCTTCAAGTAACGACACGGGCAGCAATAAGACACACAACAACCACACCGGCTACAACCACCACCATTACAACCACACCACAACCTACCACAACATCTACCTCAACAACAACCACAACAACAATTACAACCACACCACAACCAAAAACATCTACTTCCACAACCACCCCTACAACAACAACTAAAACCACACAACAACCAACATCATCTACCACAACAACAATTACAACAACAACACCAAAACCTACAACCACGTCCACTACAACACCAAAACCTACAACCACATCCACTAAAACACCTACTACAACAACATCAACAACGACAACACCGCCTACAACGACGCGTACAACCAGTCCTTCCACGGAGCACACAACGCCGCCAACGACAACTCGTACAACTACAGAGCATAGCCCAGGGCAAACGTCCGTTCCAGAAGGTAAAAACCAATCTCTGTTATTTAGTACGTAGACAAGGATTATTTTCTTCACGTACCTAATATCAAACGTTGTCTTATTGTCAAACCACATAAAAGTCAGAGGAAAAATCAATATTTGTGATTAAAGATCCTTTATATGAACAATCGCCATTTTTCATGCAATATTGAAATAATTTTAATAAGTTTTAAAAACACCATTCATATACATGTATATTTTGAATATTTTGTAAATAATGCAACATAGATCATGATTTGTGTGATGCTTGAAACAACTAATTTTGCAGAGAAATGAGACATCGTGTGAGGTTTGCTCTTCATTGTACATTTCAGGCCATATCGAGCTGTGTCCCCTACACGTTGCAAACGACCTTGTTATCTTCAAAGGATTTTAGGACAGTATGGTGACTTCTGCTTCGAGTTGGTGGACATCAAAACCCAGTGGTATAACGCACAAAGGCATTGCTCGGGTTAGTTTTGCTATAGCACAACGACATTGTAGATCACTTTCATAAAGCACGCTTTCCATTAAATGTAACACTTTGCTAGTAGTATGTGCCTTAAGAAGACTTTGATGCATTAAATTAGCTAAAAAATAGTTTTATATTTTAGTTGCGGGTCCAGGATATATCGCGCATGTATCAAACCAACAAGATCAGGACTACTTTGTGCGATTCTTGGCCAACCACACATACGTTGAGTCTATCTGACTTGGACTCACTGATTCAGAAAAAGAAGGTGCTCCCGTCGAAGGCAAATGGACATGGATATCTGGTATGACTGTCTTCAGTCATGCTTCTCCTTTTGAGAATGTGAGACAAGACTTTAAATAACGGGCTTTTGTCCAACCTCTATCTTGGAATATACACCGAGAAACTAAACCAGATGTAACTATATTATGAATATGTATTAATATGTGTTAGATATATTTGATTATGTTATAAAATACAAACGTTTAAGGCTTTCTAAAGTCACTAAACTGTTATGTATGTATGTACGTTTTTACATGTCTCTAACATAAAAGGTATTTTTATTCTTCTTAGATTACTCGTTTTAACGCTTGTATTTTACACTAATTTAAACAGTTTACGAAAGTCATTTGAATTGATCACATTCTTGTGGTAAACTTAGACGACATAATCGGAAAACCCACTAAGTGCATAAACTCGTTCTAGTAACTGACAGTTGCTCTACTTGATTCTGAGGTAGGGGCAATCGGTTGTAGAAACCATTACCTTACTATAAAAAAGCCGAAAATGGAGTTTATTGCTTAAAGTACAACGATATCAGTACGTATGAGAACAGTGTCATTTGCATCAGTTGTAATTCCCATAATTATGTTTCTTTCTATTTTTCAGATGTCACATCTAAACCACCATACATTTTCAACCTTGGTACAGACGTGTTAATTGGATAAATCTAAATAAATATAACTGATTCATAGGTGAGGAAAACTTTTTTATTGCTTTTTCGGGGTTTTCTTTCTTTTTTATAATTTCTTAAATAAGCCTTAAAACTTAAAGGAAGAAAGAATGATGTTTTAAAAAAGCTGAGTGTGTGTTTAAAACGATTTAGTTAATTAAAAAATTGTTGTGGTTGAACTATGACTGGGAGGGAAAAGTCATGACGACAAGGCAAAACACGTTATATTTCACTCTTATAAAATATATAATAGAAAATTCAGCGGTATCTGAGTTTATTTCACTATTTAACATTATTTAAAATCAAATCCAATGCGACAAAACAGTTTAAAAGAAACAGACATACGCAACTTTTATCAAGAATAATGCGGAACACCATACATAATTTTTAATATTAAAGGACCCTAATCAATGAGACAATCAAGAGAAACACGTACACATGTATAATTCTATTAATGACCAATCATACTTAGTTCACTTGGCCGCGTGGACCATTTAAACATTTGGAGACAACGTGATTGTGCAAAGTTTATTGTTTCTAAATACTGAGACAGAGTTTCATACATCATTATAAACAATTTATTTATAAAAAAAAATGAAGACATGTTTGAGCTATTTTAAAGCAATTGTTATATATAGCCAATTCCAGCTTCGAATTATACATGTAGTGTTCTTATCAAAGCTATTGTTGATCTTGTTCTTATAAAATATGAAGAGTGTTTTCATTAAATGTGTTACAAATATTCATAATAAACTAAACTAAATTAAATCTTCATTTTTCACCAGTGAAATTTCTGTAAGCTTATTTGGCCCACATATTTTTGTAGTATGGACACTGTCTTTTAAGAATCTGGTTGTTGGATGGAAAATCGACGCTGGGTGTGTGCACAATAAACTCGTTTCCTTGGCAACCTTTGTGATTTTTAACAAAGGGTTGCAATGCATTTCGGTGACATATCTTGGCTATGTATGTGTTTAAATCAACTTAACTTGGTTCTAAACATTAGAGAATGTTTTAAATACAATGTATAAGTTACCATAAAAATCAGTTATTTACCTAGTTAGCATAATTATGAATATTAATTAGAAGTTTAAAAAATTGGTTGTTTTTTTTTCTAAAGAAATTCATATTTAATTTGTTGCATGCACATAAGCTATGTAGCAACTAACTGTCTTATTTTGTATCAAAAATGTTGTTACAGATTTGCGCTGTAAATAAATTTTGTGCAAAACAAGGCCTATTTAATAGCTTAAAACGGCAAAATTATGGCAATTGCCGTAAATCCGGACGTGACACAATTCCGGGTAGTGCATAAAAATGAACTACTTACATGTACGAGCATAATTTAAATATTTTTTTTGAATTTTTGCCACATTAAATATCTCAGAAGTTATAATAATAATAATAATAATAATAATAATAATAATAATAATAATAATAATAATAATAATGATTATAATAATAATAATAATAATAATAATAATAATAATAATAATAATAATAATAATAAATATTGCTATGATTTCTTAGTGCTGGCTGTTTGGGTTAGTTCATAACAAATACAAACATTGTTTGCGACGATAAAACAATTAATACATATGATGTTTTAAATTTTGGTGAAGATAATATATTAAATTTTTGCTTATAAAATAATAATAAATACAGCCATATTGATTTTTTGTTTGGTACATCAAAATAAAACTGATCCATTCAAATGTTGTTCTGTGCAACATGCACCTGTTTCTCGTGTTTTAAATAACAGTATAGATTGAAGAGATGTTCAAAAAAAGAATGTTGTAAACAATGCAGATATGCCAAGTTTAAGGGCACCATGACAAAATGGCCCGTACAAAAACTAACACACAGAACGACACAAAAACACGTACAACATACTAAACTAGCTGTTTTTAGAACTATATTACCACATTGTGTCCTTTCGTCATATGATATATTGATATTCAAATAACGTTTAAGAAAATTCTCTTTGTTAGTCAAAAACTTGTTAAGTTAGTTTGTTTTGCTCACTTTGTATTAAACTGATGAAGAGCTTTGTATACCTTAACTTATGTTGAGTAACCTCCGATTACATGCTTAGAGGCCCGAAAACACATCTCAGTTTGTTTGCACACCGACCAATAGCATCCACAACAAAGATAGCAAACTGGTCTTCCACCATCTCTCAGTTATTTCAATTGATTTAACATTGCATTGACAATTAATTATTCTCAACACCAACCTCCATCGCAGCGTTGTTTCTTTACATTATGTTGCAGACCTATTTAAGAATGTTAGAAGTTCTATCAACCCCAAACAACCACTAACAGGCACTAGATATAAGTCCCTGTTGGCCGCAACAATACATTACCCTGTTCTACAGCAAGGCACACTGCTGCTTTCTATGTGTTGTGGCCACGTATGGTTGGTTAAAGAGCCAATAAATACGACTCCAGGCAATTATTGTGTTCAGATTGGTCAACTAACCCATACACTAGGACACTTTTTTATCAGTGGATAAACTTTCACCAACATACGAGGGTTGTTCGGAAATTTTGAGACTGGGTCAATATTTAGCGTTGGAGGAGATAAAATCAAACAAATTTTACTATGTATTACTTTAATACCTCATCTATTACAGTGTAAAATTTCATAACAATAGCTGTATGTATACAAAAGCTACAAAACGTTAGGCACAGACACTACCGGTGACCCGGCGCACGCAACGACGTTATCCGACGTTGCCGTTATTTCCAGAGTTTAACGTCACCGTAGAAAAAGTCAACTTCTACTTCTTTTCAAAGTATCTTCCTTCACAACGTACATATTTCTCATGCCTCGTAACCCACTTGGCGAATACATTTCTATACCAGTCAGTTTAAATGTTGCAATAATGCTCATAACTCTAGAGCGCAGTTCAACTAGGTCTTCAAACCGGATTCCTCGTAGTTCGGATTTGATGGCCGGAAAAACGGAAACGTCCATTGGGGCCAGGTCGGGTGAGTAGGGTGGGTTAGCGATGCGGTTAAACCTGAGAACATCAAGTTTCAGAGAAGTGGCAGATGCTGTATGCGCAGGCGCATTGTCTTGATGTAGGTAGATGCTCTCCAGATTCGCAAGCATTTCCGTCCGCTTCTTACGGATAGCGTTGATCAGTTCCCGTCTGATTACCTTAAACAGAAATATCGGAGCTCGCACTTAATACAGATACAGGTAAATTAATTTCAAATAATTATTTTAAAAATTAAGTAAGTAATCAACTTAGTTATCTATATTACTCAGTATTTACATATTTATTTTTAATTATTTGCATGTTAAATAAAGTTAACATAATAACTCACCCTGCAGTAATAGTCAGCGTTCACCGTCTCTCCCTTCGGTACAGCATGTGTTAACAGCAACCCCTACCGGTCCATGAAAAGAATAAACATATGTTTCCCAACGGATTTGGTTACACGTGCTTTCATCGGGGGTTGAGACGACGTGTGCTTCCAAACTGAAGACTGCGACTTTGTTTCTGGGTCGTAGTAGTAAAACCAGGACTCGTCGGTGGTAATAATTCTGTCTAAGAACGCGTCGCCTTCTCTCTGGTATGAACGTAGAAACTGTCGAGATGCTTTGACTCGGTCTTCTTCCTGATCAGCCGCTTTTGTTATTTCAATATGTCTCACCTCCTTAAAACCTGACGCAGTATGAAACTGGCCGCCTAATGGACATAACGCCGGACCTCCCATTTCTATATATACATAATCCGTTCACTCATGAAAAGAATAGAGTTTACTTGGGCAAACTTAGTCTTATGTCTTTGGACGCATAGTGAAAATGATTTGTAAGATCATATCTTGCATGGAACAAGTCGCAGCCTCGGTTTTATTTAAGCTGTTCACAACGATGTAGTACGTGGCGACATTTCACAGCCGCCACACAAGCACGTTACACAAGCTGTAGTAAGTTAAAAACACAAATTTCAGTAACTGCAAAAAATCCATGCGAGCCAAAAACATAAAACTGGACAATGATGTAGTAAGGGGCGACATTTTACAACCGCAACACAAGCGCCACGTCATAAAATACAGGTATGGCTTGCATTGTGTATTTATGTTTGGTAATCTATAATTCTGTTCTTGTGATTTTCATGTTTCATCACGTATTAGAAATAAAAAACATACAAATAGTTTTATTTATTGTTCTATTTTTTAATTTGATAAATGTTTCTTTTTAATAGTTCCGGTGTTGTGCCTTAATATGTCAGATTTACACTTTTTATTGTTTTTTTTGTAGTTTCTTGGTCAACTCTTTTACATTTACAATAATAAACTGATAAAAGGGAAAGCCTTCAGGAAGCATAGCCTGCACAAGAAAACAGCAGCCTCCGTTTTATTGAAGCTGTTCATCAGTAGTAATGAATGATGCCACACCACTGACGCCCCCTAGCGCATGAGCAGAACTCCATTTTCAAATGTATTGTTTCATAATACGCAACATAAATTAAATATAGCTTCCACGATAATAAAGTTGTGTATACATGTATACTATTGATAAATATTAATAAGCATTACTTAAACTGGTTTTGCCACCATAAGACTATTTTGCCTTTTGCAGCTACTTCTAACAATAAATGAAACATAAAAGCTTAAGCAAGTCATATAAAAGGCGTGAATACATAAGAATATTTTAACGTTTAAAGTAAACAAAACACAAGCAAATCTGTGTGAGTTGTGACTATAATATGCCAACTGTATGCGACTTTTCTTGACTATTTGCGTCTATTCTGACTTGTGTTATACCGTATGGGGGATAGTGGGTAGTCAGAAAGTAGGCTTTTTACATTTCAGGAACAACTAATGTAACCTGACCAACGAAGACAATTACATGTAAGTCTCGACTAAAATGTACATTTGCGTAACGGTTGTCATACACGTATTTTTATTGTAAATAAGCGCTACTTAGACTAATATCTTATGAGTTATATGAAACTTGTATAAAACAATGTTGACCCTTATTATCGTGCATACTGCACGGAAGCCCCTTAAACGAGAAGTCAAGATTCAGGTAGTTTGGTTAACCATTACGAGAACAAGCTCTGGTGTATAAAATTAAACTTGTATTTAAAGCATGCAAAATTACTCAGCAGATTGCCTTTAATTATTTAATTGTGTCTGTCCGTATCAGTTGCTCGGCTATGTCAATATGTATATAATAATATCTTGTTTCGTAACAATCCCAATAGGTTTCTAGGCAGTAAATATATTATTACATATAATTAGAAAAAAATTAACAATCATCCAATTGTGCCAGAGGTTAAGACGATATAAATAAAAACTGAATAGTAAAGGGAAACACATCAATCAATCTCGTATTTACAGAGTCTAAGTTTTGATAGCGTTTGTTTCCCCTCTTCATTTAATCACAAGGAAGGCTTTCATATTAACAAATTTCTGTTATTCACCCTTCTCATTGTTAACCTTTTTCCATATCGCATTACAATAGCGTTCTTAGCGTCAAAACGGAAAACACTATAACAACAAATGTTTATGTCTGTTTTTTCCTAAAGCATTGGCAACTTTAATGCAATTAACGAATTGATCTAAAATTGGTATTAACTGGTAAATCATATAAATTAATGAATTCACGTTTTACTACTTGGATTTAAAGCGTTGATGCTCATTATAAAATGATATCACTGCCACATTATGTTTGTTTATTTCAATAATTATTATAAAATTTAGTTGCAAACATGCTACATACATCTAATTGCATTCAATGTATGTGTGAATATTGAAAAAAAAATGTAGTAAAACAGACTATGTTCTTATTAATTATTTAGTTTGTTCAAACATGGTGCTAACTGACTTGTATAAAGTGGATTCTGTTTGACTCTGGCAAAACATAAACGGGATTGTTTTTGGTTCTGTAAGTTGATGTGAGGGGTATAGTCGGAAGGGGACTTAATATGTGATTATTAAATTTCAAGGCTCTGAAGAGTACATGTTTATCGGCAATTATCAAAGTGCAAACTAAGTTTCACTCAAACAGAGGACAATTGATCACCGACTGATTGATCATTATCAAACCACAGATTCAATAAACTGCTTTATTTGTAGAAGGTCTTTAAACACCGAAGGAATACTGTAGGCGCACACGGTATCAATGTAATGAAAGAAAGGGTAAAAATATTAGCCTCGTTAAATAGACATGGCAGGAGAGTAAATGAAATATTCATAAGGCGTATTATGTATGCAGAATTATGTTTTGATCGTCAAGTCTCGAGATGAGAAAAAAACAAAACAGACATGTTCAATAAATATCACGCGTCTAATTGTTTGCGTGAAGCTATCGGAGGACATTAAACGAATTTTTTTATTTCAGCTTAAATATTTAGCTCAGTCGCACACGCTCTAACAAAATTTTAGCATTTAAAAGTGGCTCTACTGTTGTGATAGTTGTAAAAAAATGGAACCTAGTCGACTTACCGGATGTATTATTGGTATAGCATTACTTTTAAAGTTGCTTTTTGATGCATTTTATATTAAGATGCGTTTTGACAATTCGTTGCATACGTGCATCGGTGAAATAGGCAATTCGTCTATTAATAAAAGACGACGTGCGTTGAATGTAATCCACTTGATAGGCTGTATTGTGGCTTCGGTCTTAAAACGCATAATTCTATATTAAAGTTATGCAGAACTCGAATTTTCACTATAAACGGCACCGAGGACGTTTAGTTTGCATACACGTTTTTTTAAATAGCAGCTATGTACGTGCGAGATTCGAACTACAATCACTTCGTTCAGAATTGTTTATAGGCACAATTTTAATGGTTTGTCTACAAGAAGAATATGTCTTCCAGTAAATATTATTACTTTTTGTAAAATCTTTAAATTGGCATTATCACATGAAGCAGCTCTGAATATTTTAAAAAAAGTATTTATAATTATAATGTATGATGTAGGCGGTCCTTCGTATGTTTAAGTATACGCAAGAGCACGCAAAAAGCTCGCGATAAGATTTATTTGTTTTGATACTCTTAATACGTACTTTAATGGGCCGACTGAAATAGATTATTGACACAACACAAATATCGTTCTGAAGTGCGATAAACCCCTATGCAAAATAATAATAAAACAAAATAAAAATATATATTTTTAACCTAACTTATAAGTATGACTTATTTAGTTTAACCAATATTCATTAAACAAGATAAACATTGCACAAATAATACATGTTGCACAGTTCATGAAAACAATTGATAACAGGGTTTGACAGCAACATAAGTGACAAATGTAAAATAAAAAAATATTACTTAGAATTGAGAAGGAAGCTTAAAGCTTATACTATGTCATAAACATATAGTATTTATAAATGTGAACCTTGATACAATTTACTTCAACTTTTTATATTACCGCCGTATGTTTTACTTTTGTTTCCGTTATTTGTACTGTGTGTTTATTGTAAGATTAGAAGACAAACCATGGGGCGTATGCAAAAGATTTTAATTACCCAAACACTAGCCAACCTTTACCCTCATTCGCCGTTGTTTCGTTTTACATTGTTGTTTTTTATAGAAAAAAGTGATAAGTCGCGTATATGGTGAGACATGAATTTAATTGTACTTCGGATTATCACTTGTATATTATATGCACATGTTTTGTCCACCACGTTTCTTGATGATATCTAATAAAATGTATTTATACATTGACATTTTATTATGTGGCTAGCTTTAATGACAAACAGTGATGCCTTTGGCAAAAAATCAGAAAACCAATGGTAAAATTTGTCCTTGCAGTTTTGAATGAAGCTTACAAAAATGCGTTATTCTCCATTCTTTGCCATGCTGTATGTGTAGTTCAAATCATAAATAAGGTTTTAATATGACATTCCAAATAGTTTTTATCATAGAAGTAACGGAAACGTGCAGCAAAATACCTCAGAATACAATTTTGTGATCAGTCAAAACAAACCAAGATGTTCGAGAAATACATTATCCATTCCTTATTTCAAAGCATTCATCATATTAAAGAAAACTATTCTAACTGTAACAGGATACAAAGGCATTGGTAGTATTCACACGCACAATAAAAAAACATGGAGGCTTGTAACAACACCATCACCATCACCGTCCGTGAACTAACCTAACCGTACCTGGTGATGGCATGTAGGCTAGTGACATCACCATCACAGTCCGTGAACTAACCTAACCGTACCTGGTGATGGCATGTAGTCTAGTGACATCACCATCACTGTCCGTGAACTAACCTAACCGTACCTGGTGATGGCATGTAGGCTAGTAACATCACCATCACTGTCCGTGAACTAACCTAACCGTACCTGGTGATGGCATGTAGGCTAGTTACATCACCATCACTGTCCGTGAACTAACCTAACCGTACCTGGTGATGGCATGTCGGCTTGTAACATCACCATCACCGTCCGTGAACTAACCTAACCGTACCTGGTGATGGCATGTAGTCTAGTTTCATCACCATCACTGTCCGTGAACTAACCTAACCGTACCTGGTGATGGCATGTAGGCTAGTGACATCACCATCTTGGCGTGAACTAATCTTACCGTACATGGTGATGGCATGTAGGCTAGTAACATCAACATCACCGTCCGTGAGCTAAACTAACCGTACATGATGATGGCATGTAGGCTAGTAACATCACCATCACTGTCCGTGAACTAACCTAACCGTACCTGATGATGGCATGTAGGCTAGTAACATCACCATCACCATCAGTGAAACTAACCTAACCGTACCTGGTGATGCCATGTAGGCTTGTAACATCACCATCACCGTCCGTGACCTAAACTAACCGTACCTGATGATGGCATGTAGGCTAGTAACATCACCATCACA